>Ga0160423_10000516_pt1 | contig 31607 bp, 27 predicted proteins | sample CRUFie14St8metaG_FD_108191 | JGI IMG/M metagenome (GOLD analysis project Ga0160423, IMG submission 108191) | Marine microbial communities from the Costa Rica Dome - CRUD Field 142mm St8 metaG | ecosystem: Environmental > Aquatic > Marine > Oceanic > Photic zone | place: Costa Rica: the Eastern...
GGGGTGGGGGGGGGGGGGGGGGGGGGGGGGGGTGGGGGGGGCCTATGGCGGTCCCCGCTTCGCAGCCGGACCTTGAGGGGCACGTCGTGCTCCTCGGCGACGCGTTTGTCGGACACAACTTTGGCGCCCCCGATGGCGCCGTGGGCTCTGCGTCCGAGGCTCCAATCAGCCTCGCCCTCGCCCCGCCGGAGGCAAGGACGCCCCTCGCGCGGTTTTTTGACGACGAGGGATTCATCTGGCCCCACGACCTGCTCGCCCACATCAGTGTTGCCCACACGCCGGAGCGGCCGTGGACGGTCGACGCCGTCGACGTGTTTGCGCTCCACAGGCTCGCAGTCTCGGCCGAAGCCCAGGGGGGAAGGCCGCCAAAGCGGCGGAAGCGCGCGCCAAAGCTCAAAAACGTGTGCTCGGAAATTCTAACGGTCTTTGGCGACCCGTGCCTCGACGTCGCCGCCTCGGGCCGCGAGGCGTGCTCCGGCGCGGTCGTCGGCGCCATGAACCAGATTGCGCGCCGCGGCCGCACGGGGCCGGGATGCCGCATCCGCGGGTGCGCCGCGCCGACGGCCGGGGGCGAGGTGTGCACCGACCACACGCTCAACGGGCTCCGCCGCAGGTTTCCGTTGGCCAGCGTCGTCGCCGGCGCCACGGCGCCCCTGCGGCGGCGCGACGCGCTGCGGCTCATGCAGCCAGAGTTTGTGCTCGGGTTTATCGGGCTCCACGGATCGTACTTTGGAGAGCCCCGCGCTCCGCTCGCGTGGCCCGACGCCAAGAAGAGGGGAAGGTGGCTCGCAAGCGGCGGCATCCTCGACGACATCTTTCAGATCGCGGCAGAAGCGCACCCGACGCTTGCGGCGGGCCACATCTGCGACGCGCTGCGCGTTCTTCTCCCGGACGGCGCCCGCACGGCCCGCCTCGTCGAGGTGCGCGACTGGATTGCCGACTACGAAAACGCGTGTCCGAGCCAGCGCCAGCGGGCCGACGCGTGGCCCGCGCTCCAGCGCTACGGCGCCCTCAACGGCGCATTCTTTGGCGCCGCGGCGCGCGCCACCGCCATGCTCCGCGGCGCCGAGGTGCACGCCTACCCTTCCGGCGCAGCAGACACCGAAATCGACGACTGCCCGTGCACCGTCGACGCCGATTCGGGGTTTGCCGATTTTGCCGCTGTCACGGGCGATGTCGCGGTCGTCGCGGCCGAGTTTCTTTCGTGGGGCATGCTCATGTACATCCTCGAGAAGGCCACAGTCGTCCGCGTCGTCGGCTGCCCGGATGGCACGGCCGGATTCTGGGACCGAGATCGAGAGCGTTTTCTCGGCGCCGCATGGCGCGCTGTCGTTGGCGCAGCGCACGGCACCGGCAGAGCCCACCACATAGAATTGCCCCAATAATTTTTTTTTCAAAAAAAATGGCCCTATCCCCAAAATTAAAAATTTGGGTTTTTGGATTGCCCCAATTTCGAAATGGCACCGCCCCAAATTTTCGTTGGCCGCCGTTCGTCGATCGACCGGCCCTCCTTTTTTTTAAAAAAAAAACTTTGCTTGTGAAAAACAGGTTTTTTATTTTTGTGTTTTCTTTTTTGAAAAAAAAAATAGAAAAAAAATTTTCGGTGAAAACGCCGCCGCCCAGCCCAGAAGGGGGGAGCCAAGTTTGTAAAATTTAAACTTCGGGATAGGGCCAGAAAAAAATCGGGATGGTTTTTGGGCCGAAATTGTTAGAAAGAGTTACCACTACTTTGCCCAAAAATACTATGAAGTTTTTGTCACAGAAATGCTTTGAATGGGTCAGAGAAAAGTTTATAAAAATTGTAAGAAAACCCCCCCATAAACCCACGTGTTTTCTGGATTACCCTATCCTTGAAGTTAAGATTGAAAGTTTCCGGAACCCCCCCCCTGGCCACCTGCGTACACCAGCTGAAATCACCCCCACTTTTTTTCTTGGGGCAGTAAGTTTCGCCAAACCCACAAATTTTTTTTCATTCCAAAAAAAACAAAAGTGTTTTTATTTTTTAGTTTTTTCCAAAGCGCAAAAGTTAAAAAAATGTATAAAATTTGTGCTTCAGTGCCGGCACGCAAAACAAAAGTTTTTAATTTTAAAAACCGTTTTTTAAAAAAAGGGGTTTGCTGATGTACGCACCGGCCGGCCCAAGTGTGGGCACAAAGGGCGGAAAGCCGTTTTATTTATGAAATTACCGCGTTCATTTCTTTGGCGGTGTGGTGTGGATGGATAGTATCCTCTGCCCTGGAAGAGGTAACTCTCGGGTAAGGCCAACACGGCGATAGTTCCAAACTGCGCGGGTGCACACGCGCGGGTCGCAGCCCCGGGTTCGGATCCCGGCGCCGTCCACAATCTCTTTTGCCTTTTTTTGCAAGAGGGGCAAAAAAATGACAGCGGCAGGATTCGAACCTACGACATTGCGCACTTGAGACGCACACCTTGGACCACTCGGTCACGCTGTCGATGATGTGTGTGAGTCATGCAGGATTCGAACCTGCGCGGTACTGAAACCAGTGTGTCTTAAGCACAACCCCTTTAAACCACTCGGGCAATGACTCCTGCCGTCGTTTTTGACAAAAATCATATTTATTGTGACGGTTTCGGCCTCGGGCGGTTTTTGCACCACACCGCAAACGACGCCGCGTTGGATTGCGCCCGCTTCCGCTTTGGCGGGTTGGTTTTGTACGGCGCGTTTCTAAAAAAATGAATAGTATCCGGGGCAACGGCGCTGCACGCCTCGCAGAGCCAGTACGTCTCGAGGACGGGAAAATCGAAATTGATGCAGTGGTCGTTGGTGCACCTGTGATTTCGCGCGGCCTCGCCGGGGTACTCGCGCCTGTGCGCATACTCGCGCGTGCCCGGCACAAAGGCGCGCTCGTAGCGGCGCAGCTCCTCGGCAAACTGCTTGTTGGTGGTGCCGAGCTCGTCCGGCATCCTTCGGGTAAGGGGGGCACAGCACTATATACGCGCCCCAAAAAGTCGGAAAAGGCCGATGGCGCTCGCCTGCGCGTGGGCCGCGGCCGTGCTCGGCCACAACGGCGTTGTGCACAGACCGGGCGAATCCTCGGCCATTGGCGTGTCGGCCGACCTCTCGTGTGCCGCCTGCTTCACAATCTACAACTACGGGCAAAACTATGTCAAACAATTTGACACTAGCGACGGCTCAATTCAGGACCTGTGGTGGCCAAACGATGAAATGCCGATCGCTGCTTCAATCATCGCCACGGACAAAATTCTCGCTTTGGCAGACACAGCGACGGGAGACAAATTCAAACTTTACGACACTTCCCAAGAAACAGGCACCGAACTGAGCCATGCGTCATGCGACCTTGGCGAAAAACAATACATCAAATTTGTCGATTCAATCAACAGCAAACCGACGTTTATCAATTTAATGACCGGCACAGTCAGCTCGTTTTCTGGAACTGCCACCGATTCCGTATGTACGGAAATAGAGACGTTCGATACTGCAAATTTGGGGGATCCGCTCTTCGAAGACGCGCTTTTTTACGGCTTTGCGCAAAATTCAAATTACAATTGTTGGTTTCTGGGAACAAAAGACAACGGGGCACAAGTTGAATGCCAAAATAGAGGTAACTCCAACACATACACCACAAAGCGTCTCGACGACGGGTACCGGCGGAACAATGACCACACGGGGGGCGACATTTTCTTTGGAACAGGCAACATTTTAAATGTCGCAAATGGGGACACCGACCCCGGCAACCTCAGGGAGGGCAGGCAGCAACACCTCGGCTTTGCGGCCGGGAAACTGCTCAAATTTACGGTAACGGACTCAAAAGTGGGGGAAGAGGGCACAATAGTGAGTGTTGGCTTCCGGAACCCGTGGACAACAGCAAAGACCACCAACGGGCGCTTTGTGGGCCACGTGGGGCAGCAGACGTGCGAAACGGTGTACAAAATTGACACGAACACCAATCAAAATTTTGGGTGGCCCAAGTACGAGGGCCGCTTTTTCCGGAGCGCCGTGACGCCGTACAAGCGCGATTACGCCGACGCCGAGCGCGTCTTTACCGACAGCCACCGCTCGTCGCTGCCCGCAAACTTTATGTTTGTGCTCTACATCCTCTTCTTCCTGCTCTTTGCGATCGGCATCGGGCTTGTGGCGTTCCGCCGGTCCACGGGCGCGTACGAGACTTTCACGCTCGAGGTGGTGCTGCTGCTCACGTACCTCTGCGTCGGGCTGCCGCAGATGACGTTCTCGCCGGGCTACACCGGGAACGACAACGGCGTGTACGCCACGCACATGCGGCTCCTGGTGCACTCGTACTCGCCAAAGTACAACGAGACGTACGACGAGTACTTTGTGATGGTCTTTTTCCTTTTCTTCGCGGTGCCGCTCCTCATCAGCGCCGTGTACTGGTCGTCGCCGCACGTGGCCGCAGCCGGCTCGCTCTTTGCTTTTGTGTACCTTGTCACATTCATGGCCCTTGTCGAGGCGCCGGCAGTCATCACGCCGCTGCCCGTTTTTGCCTTTGTTTTTGTCGTGGCCACGGCATACCTCGCATTCAAGCAAATCAAAAATGGCGGTGCATACGCCAAAATATCGGAACAAATGTAACTTTGACACAACACAAAATGAATGTGTGCGTTGTTGTGATAAGCACGATGCAAATGCCGTGCTTGTCTATTCAGGGATGTAAAACAGTCTGTAAACTTTCAGACGGATCTCGTTTTCTGAGGGAAGCGCCAGATTGGCTAGAATGGATTTTGGATAACTATTACGGTAATTGGAACACTGCTATTTTTATGCATAATCACATAAACGAGTGGCACCGCAGAGGACTGCCGGATCCCAGCAGCCAATTTTCTAAAGGCTTGGCAAACACGGGTTGTCCAAATTCGGCAAATTTTAATTGTACCTTGTCGGGCGAATGGGAACAGTACACACAAGAAGGAATGCACTACGGCGTTTACGAGCGACCATATTTGATTTGGTCTGCCACAGTTTTGGGAACAACAATCGACAGCCTAATATCAAAGCATAAATTGAAAAAACACTTTTGCTGCTCTGAAGCCATTGTGCGCAAATCGGACCTTAACAAAACACCATATCGAATTTTTAAACTGTTTCAGGACCGCATAAAAAATGCAAACGATAAAGAACCGTGGGGATGGGTCATGGAACGGCTATGGCCCATTCTTTTTCACCTTCAGCTGCCATAATGAAAAATTAAAACCCCCCATTGTTCAAATTGACCGATCCTAGTTTGAAAAATGCGACCTACTCGGTACGTTCAAGTACATTCTCAACCACTTCTTTAGGCAATTGGGGATAGTTTTGTGGAGCATTTTCTGATCTGCGCATTGATAGTACGGCTGCCAAAGTGGTTGGCCTATCTACAAAGCCGTCTCGAAACCTTTGGGGAAAATTCAATCTCCATCGTATGTTTTCTTCTTTACAAGATGGAAAAACGTATTTCCATGCTGGTTTTTTTTGTTCATGCAACCTGTACTCCTCCTTCAGATATTTGCTCTCAATTTGGCTTTGCCCCTGTGCATTATTTGTTTTGAAAAGCACCTTGACAGAATCATAAATATTGACAAATTCGATACTATCGCAGTTAAGAAACGCGTCACTATGAATACGAGCGTGTTTGTCGTCAACACGGACCAGTTCAAGAGATCGGCAATCGAAAAACGCCAGTGATTCAATTAAAACCCGCTCTCTGCCCGCGCGAATATGAACGGACTGGAGCGAGGTGCAGCCGTAGAAGGCATAATTTTTGATCGTAGTCATCCCCGCGGGAAGGGTGATCGAGACGAGCGAGAGGCAGGCGTAGAAGGCGTATTCCCCGATCGCCGTCACCCCCGCGGGGAGGGTGATCGAGGCAAGCGACGTGCATAAGCGGAAGGCACTCACTTCGATTTTTCTCACACCCTCGGGGAGGGTGATCGAGGCGAGCGAGGTGCAGTCCTCGAAGGCACTTTTTCCGATCGCCGTCACCCCGTCGGGAAGGGTGATCGAGGCCAATGAGGTGCAGTTGTAAAAAGCAGACGCTTCGATTGTTGTCAACGTCTCGGGGAGGGTGATCGAGGCGAGTGAGGTGCAGCCCTCGAAGACACGCCATCCGATTTCCGTCAAGGTCTGGGGGAGGTCGATCGATTCGAGCGAGGTGCAGCCAAGAAAGGCACCCACTCTGATCGTTGTCACCGTCTCGGGGAGGGTGATCGAGACGAGCGAGGTGCAGCGGTAGAAGGCATGCCCTCCGATCTTCGTCACACCCTCAGGAAGGGTAATTGACAGCAGTGAATTGCATTCCGAAAAAAGCTCAGTGGCAATTTCTATAACCCCTGCACCCACTATAACATTTTCCAAATTGTCATAATTCTTCAAAAGTATGTGGCGGTTCGGATCTCCGAAGAGCCGGTAAGAAAATTGGTCTACTTCAATTTGTAAATCCTCGCGCTCGTCGGAAAACTGGAGCGTAAGATACGGCATATTTTTATTTCAGCTGCTGGGGGTTTTTATACTGCTATTGCTACTTAAAAAAATCACAGATGGGCTTTTGCGTGGTTTTTGAGCGCGCTCTTCAATGCAAAGCCCTTGCCGCACGCAACGCACCTGAAGGGCTTTGTGTGCGTGCGGAGGTGCTTGCGGAGCGTCGAGGCGTGGCGAAAAGCGGCGCCGCACGTCCCGCACGTGTGCGGCTTCTCGCCCGTGTGCCCCCGCATGTGCTCGGCCAGCGACGTCGACTGCGTGAAGGTGGCCGCGCAGAAGACGCACGCAAACGGCTTTTCGCCGGTGTGGCCCCGCTCGTGCTTGGCGCGGTCGGAAACCGACGCGAACGTGCGGGCGCACCCCGCGACCGTGCACTGCACGCGCTCGGCCCGCACGCACCGCCGCGCGTGCATCGACAGCAGCGCCCGCCGCGCAAACCGCCGCCCGCACACACCGCACCCGAAGCGCATTCGAAAAAGTGCGTGCCGCAGACGAAATTTTTTTTACTTGCGTTTAGTTTGGGACCGAGGAGAGGCCCCCTCCCTCTAGGAAATCGCGTGTGCGCCCCTCGCAATTCCCCAGAATTTCGAGCGCTGACAGATTCTTGCCAAAGTAGTTGATTTTTTTGTGCGGATCGTGCCCTGCGCGGACAAGACGGTTCCAGATGTTTTTCACCCAATCCTCTGGGCAATAATTAAGCGCAACAATCAGCGGGGTCGTGTTGCCAACAACGTTGCCGCTCTTGTCGCAAACTTGTCCAACAATGCCGGGGTCAAGAGCGGAAATCAAATTTCGGTTTTCGCTGCAAATTGCATCGTGCCCTTCCATTTCGATAGAATACTTGTCAATGGAATCAGAAGAAGCCATGCCCTTCAAACCGCGGGCGTTTACGGTTATGAATTCTAGTACATTTAAAGAATCACGTGATCTGTGCCAAATTTAGTATTTTGACTCGAGGACCTTGCCGCTGATGCTGTGCACAAGGCTGTAGCCAGACTTGTAAAAAAGACGCGTCCACGAGTCGCACAGTTCGGCAGTCGCAAAGCACTGGCCCCCGCCTTTGGCCGCGCCCGGTGCCGCCGCGTTCCAGGTTGCCCGCCACCCCCCGCCGTCGGTGCTCATCGTGTAGTACGGCAGCAAATACTCTGGAACGGTCGTGTTTGCTTTAAAAGCTCCGTTGCGCGGCACAAACGCCACCGACTTCCACCCTTTGGGAAAAGGATCCGGCTGCGTTTCGTATACGACCCCGTCAAAAACGACGTAGTGCTCTTTCGGGTGCGGCATCTGCAGCTCGACGTCAAAGCCCTCTGCCATTTTTGCCTGCGGCAGCAATATCGGTTGTGATTTTCACAGGAGTGTTTTGGTTGCGTCGTGAAATGCTCCGCGTTTTCTCTTTGGCTCTTCGGCCGCAATTTTCATTATGTAATTTGAAGCATCATCAAAGGAATCAAAAACCGGCACTCCATTTTCCGACGCTTTTTTTTGGAGGTCGCGGACCACCTCCGACACGCTGTCCCAGTCAAGATCTTTGCGGAGCCCCACACGGGATCTGTGTAGTGCAGGGTCGATCAAAACGATTGCGTCGGGAACAAAGTCCCAGTAGAGAGACCCAATCAAATACGTGTCGCGCGGCAATTTTTTGAGTTCGGCGTCGATGCGGCGGTAGTGCTCTGCCGCTTCCTCTTCGGTATGTTTGCCAAGATGCCACTCTTCTGTGTGGAGCCCACGGTCAACCGCCCACTCGTCAGCATCAATCCAAGTGGAATGCTCGCGCACCCAGCGCGATTTTCCCGTGCCCGGCGCAGCCAGAATCACGGGCATCACCACCACAAAACAAAAATTGGAAATTGTTTATACACTAAAAAAAACAAATTGTCAATTTTTGTGGTATTCGATACAGCGCCGGGACCGGCGTGGCTCGAGTCCAAACAAAATTATATGCGCCAACTTGGGAAAATTGCGTGCACACCATGGCGACCGCGTTTGATAGGTGCTCCTTTGTGCATTGCTTTGCTGGTGCTGCTCTCGGGTGGGCGTTTGCCGTTGCCGTCGATGGGTGGTGGTCAATTTTAATTAATTTCGGGATTGCCGCGGCGTGGGAGGCCATCGAATTAACATACTATTACCAAAAGGTGTGGAATGAAAAAATTCCCGACATGCTGCGTATGGTTCTTGACGGAGGCGAAAAGTTTCGGGGCGACACGTGGCTTCAAATCGCCAGCGACCTATTCTTCCACACGCTCACCAGCGTCGCAGTGACGGCGGCCTACGTTTTGGACGGAGAGGTCGCAGGCGCCATTGTAGCCGGCGTCCTCATGGGAACGAGCTTTGCTCTGTACGCGGTGGCGGCTCTGTGCGGATGGTGTCCAGTCCGCAACGGCGGGACCGGCCTGTGCGGAGTGCGGTGGGACGGCGACTGGCAATAACTATTTTTTTACCGTTTACCAAGTTTGTGCACGCGCACCGTGTGGTAGCTCATTCTTCTGTAGCGCGCGCGGGGCTCTTCGGCCACCACCTCGTACGCCGCCGTCGGGAGGCCCGTCACGGGCGAGTACGCCGTCTCGCCGGGAAGGGGCAGCTTGTGCCGCCGGATCCCCGGCTTCTTGCAGTCCCACGCCTTGGAGCTGTGCTGCACCGGGCAGTACGTGCACCGGTGCTCGACCAGCGACGGCGCCGCCTCGAGCGTAACGGCTACATTATTTGGAAAAACCATCACGCGGGTGTAGTCGCCGAGAACAAAACGGTGCTTCCACAACCCCGCATGCCAGTGCGCCTTGAACGAGGATGGGTCTGAAACTGAAGCTCGAAGTGAAGAATGCGTTTTTGGAACGGCATCGGGCACTTCGGGTCGCGAAGAACGCGCGGGACGTGGACGCGCGCCACGTGGCCGTGGACGTGTCAGCGTGCTGCCGCTCGGTGGTCGCGGCGCTCGAGCACCGGGGCTCCGGGCATACGGTGACGGCATCCGACATCTCTCGCCGCTTCTTTGACAAATACACCCGCAACCACCCCGAGGCCACCCACATCTACTTTGCCTTTGACAGCTACGCCGACATGCACGGCATCCGCCACAAGATGTACAGCGAGAGCCGGTACGCCGAAGCCTCGGAGGAGCGCCTCCAGAACCTCAAGCCCGGCGAGGTGGTCGTGCGCAACCGCATCTACCGCTACGAGTGCCGGCCGTACACGCAGGACGAGGCCGACGCCTGGAAGCTGCACACCGAAATTGATGCGCGCCGCGTCTTCAACGGCTCGGCCGGCAAGCAAAAGCTGTACCAGCTCATGTTCGACGAGATGGTGCGGCACTCGGCGCAGCAGCTCGGCCTCGCGGGGCCGCGCACCATCGTCCTCGACGGCATCGGCGCCCACGGCGACCCCAGGGGCGTCGTGACGGTCAGGCTCGACGGCGACCGCCGCGTCGAGGTGGAGGCGGGGCCGCGCGCCGCCAAGCACGGCGAGGCCGACCAGAAGCTCGCGCACTACTTTGCCAGCATGCCGGACAAGGGCGACGGGTGCGCGTGGTACACGATCGACGGCGACGCCATCGGCCAGTGCGCGTGCCTCGGCCTCCAGTGCCAGATTGTGTACCCGAACAACCAAGTTGTCGACACAAAGCTGCTCCCGCGCGGCACGTCGGTGGCGATGGCGCTGCTCGCCGACGGCGGCGACTACAACGACAGCTTCATGTACGCCGGAATCCACTCCGAGACGCTGCTCGGCGCCGACCCGTCCGAGGTCGTCACCCTCGAGCCGGGCGGCGGCGTCAGCGTGAATACGCCGCGGCTCTTCCAGTTTCTCGGCACGGAAGCGGAGACGCCGCGCCGGAAGCGGGCGGTGTTCAGCGTCGACGGCGAACCGCCCGCCAAGTTTTACCGGACGCAGGCCAAGGCGCGCGAGGCGGCCGAGGAGCGCGGCGGTGCGCAAGTGCACAAGCACGGCCCCACCGGCCACATGGTCGCGCGCTCGATCGGCGACCTCGTGCGCTCGGTCGTGTACTGGCTGCACGCCGGCACCGACAATTCGAGCGACTTTGGCATGCTGGATGGCGTCTACGCCGGCCTTGCCGGCTCGCTCGGTGACCTCGAAAGGGAGACAACAGCAGAACGGCTGCGGGAGTTGTCAAGCTAAGACGAATAAACTTTTTTTTTGCAAAAAAATAACCCTGTGCGAGTTTCGATCTCGCGACATCAAGCTATCTCTGGGGGATCTACCATAGAAATATACCGTGGGACAGCGTCCCGTACAACCATAATTATAATAAACCGTGGGACAGCGTCCCCAACCGTATACCCACCTCCCCAGGACTTAAGTTACAGCCGCAACCGTAACAATGAAGGCGTATCTTTGCCAGCAAAGGACGCCAACAGTCGATGAATAGAAGGCTAGTGCTCTACCAACTGAGCTAACAGGGTTTCTGGTGTCGCACCCATAATTGATATATGTTCATGAGGTTTTTTTTAAGGGAACTCTGGGTATAAATTGTTTTCAGCAGTCACTTTGTCCCAAAGAAAATGGATGCTGGTTTTAGTGACCGCGCCATAGCGGCTGCAATTGAAGCGTCGTTGGCAGAGGCGGAACAACAAAAGCAACTGGAAGAAGTCCTTGAAAGGTCAAAAACGGATGTAGCCATGCGCAGCCAAAAAAAAAAAATAATGTTTTTGGGAGGGAGTCGCGAAGTAGATCCCGAAAGACGCATCCGATTTGCAAATTACAATGCATTTACCACTGGTGACCATTCGGGAGCCGATGTACGAGGAGATTGGAATAGCCCTCGATTTTGGGCAGAAATAAAACAACGCTCTCCAGACATCGTTGTGATTGATTCGGGGAGTGAATCGTGGTTGCAAAAGGGGAGTCCCGCCTTGACCGAATTAATTCGCTTTTTGAAAATAAACAATACAATTTTGATGTTTGCTCCGCATTATCCAGGCAGCGACTGGCTTCACGAAATGTTCAGTCAACATTTTAATGTTGTTAGATTTGGAGGCAGAAATGTTCTGTTTACGTTTTGGCCGGGTCTTCCTGAAAGACCGGAGCCATACCCAAGTGAAATTTTAAAGAGAATACACGATTGTGAAATGGATAGGAATATGACGCCAGAAGAAAAAAGATTTTGCTACGAAAGCTTGAATTTGATTGAAAATTTTCCTGCATTTGACGACGCCGTTGAATACCAACTTGAAATTTTAAGTGGTATGTAACTTTTTGCAAAAAAAACCCCGTGCGAGTTTCGATCTCGCGACATCTGGCTGACTCTGGGGGATCAACCGAAATATACCCTGGACAGCGTCCATACAACGAAATATTAAACTATTAAAACCACCTCCCCAGGACTCGAAGGCACTTATTTTGCTAGGCAAAGGCGCCAACGGTCGGTGTATAGAAGGCCAGTGCTCTTCCACTGAGCTAACAGGGCTTGTGGACACACAACCAAAAATTGATATTTAATTAAGAGTGTTCTGGTGAGTTTGGGCAGTCTGGTGCAATGGCAGAGCTTAAACAGGACACGGTGATCCTCAACTTGGAACGGCAGGACACGTCTACAAATGCCGGGCACACGGTGTCGCTCATCCAGAACATCAACAGGATTGCGCTCCTGACGTACGCCAACATGCGCCTCAGCCCCCCGCTGCCCGACTCGCTCTTCCCCAATTGCTTCAGGGCGCAGCTGGCGCAGTACGCTGGGTACGATATCCACCACGACGTGACTGTAAAACTCAAGTACACGCCGCACCCCCTTCAGTACGACGCCGCCATCGATGCAAAGCCTGTCGAGGTGGGCCGCGAGAGAATCGACTTTTTTGTGTCGCACTTTGCGGGAAACAAGGAGCTTGCCTCTTGCTGCGTCGTTTCGCAGATGTTTCAGGACCCCGGCAACGGCCGCCCCAGGGTGACGCTCGAGGTTGCGCTCGAGCGCGGCTGGCGCGCCGCCAACAGCCTGTCGTGCGAGCACTGCGTCGTGATTTGCTTCGAAAAAGCGGCGCGCGTGCTCCAGGTGTGGGTGGTGAACCGAGAGGGCAAGCACCAAAAGCTTTAAAGAGCGGCATAACCGCAGAGGCCATGGCCGACGCCATCGCCGAGGCGGCCGAGTGGGTCAACCAGCACCGCGGCATGGGGTGGCGCGAGACGCACCTCGAAAACGCGCTCGCGGCGCAGCTCCGCGTTCAGGGCATGCTTGTGGTGCAGCAGCCGACGGTCGCGGCAACAATACCGCTCTCAAACGGCATCGAAATGCAGGTGGGCTCGCTGCGCCCCGACCTCCTCGTCCGCACGTCGGCCGACGGCGTCGAAATTGAGCAATTTTACGTCGAAATCAAATTGTCGCAGTCGCCGCGCGCCAACGTGTCGCAGGCGCATCTCCACCAAGCCCAGGGCTATGCCTCCCAGACGGGCGTGCCGTGCATTGCCGTTTTTTTTTGCAATGACCGCACCGTCGGCACGCACATCGCCATTCGGCCTCCGACAGACGCAATTATGGCGGAATCGAATTGAATCAAATTCAAATATTGGAAGTTAAAAATAATAAATTTTCAAAATAAATCCAGTTTGATTTTGCACGCCTCCATTTATAAGTGGCAAACATAAGTGCCTGTCAAAGAAAATGTTGGCGGCGGTGGTGGTGACGCTCAGCGGTCTGGCGTACACGGTGCTGTACGTGGCCACCGTCTACGGCGAGGTGTCGTGGACATCCCGCAACACGCTCGCCATCGCCGCCTTTGACGCCGCCGTCGTGACCATCCTCGCCCGCCGCGACCCCTGCTACTCGTTTTCGTCCGTTGGCTCGATTGCTTTTTACGTCAACGTTTTTTTTGTTTTGGCGCGCGTGTCCGGCGTTCAGAACCGCGATCTGGCCGTGTGGTGCACGACGTGGCTCGGGCTCACGGCGCTCGCCGGCACGTATCTGCACTGCGACAACGGCGGCAATGGATAACGCCGTCCTCTTCGGGGGGCAGGTCTTTGCCGGCGTCGGGTGGCCCGAGGAGCACTCGCACATCGGCCCCGTGCAGATGCTAACGGCTCCCGAGACGCAGGAAATTCGCGACAAGGTTCCGCCGCAGCTGCGCATGCCTTTTGTGCGCTACACCTTTGGCGCGGGCTTCCTGCGGCCGGCCGAGCTCTTCCGCCACGTCGACGTCGCGCACAGCGAGCCCGCCGGCTGGGTCATCGCCCGCGTCGACGTCTTCCTGCTGCACCGCATGGCCGTTGCGAATCGCTACGGCAAGGGCAACGGCATCGTTGCGGCGCGGGCCGTGGCCGAGGTGCGCGCGCGGACCGTCAAGGAGATGCTCCGCGAAATCGAGGCCGCCTTCCCGAAGATTGAGCTCCCCCCCGAGCTCCGCTCCCGCCTCGCCCGCACCAAGATGCTCGGCCCCTACGTTTCCGACTTTGCGCAAATCTCGGCCGCCACGGCGCGCCCGTCGGACTGCCGCGTGCGGCGGTGCGGCGAAAAGGCCGAGAACCCCGCGTACGGCGGCGTCGTGTGCGACGGGTGCCGCCGCAACCGGCTCCAGGTCGGCATCGACGTGAGCGCGGTGCTCGAGGTCGACGCCGCGCCCCTCGTCGCCGAGCTCGCGCGCCCGGGCTGGATCCTCGGCCTCGCGGGCTACCCCGGCGTGTGGTACACGCGGTCGCTCGCGGCGGGCTGGGCCGAGTGCGTCGCGCGCGGGCGCTTCCTCGCGAGCGGCCTCATCCTCGACGAGGCGCCGTGGATCTTTACGACGCGGCGCCCGGTCGACCTGTGCCTCTTCCGCGCGCTCGTGGCCGACGGCACCGCCATCGCGCGCCTGGGCGAGACCGAGGCGGCGATCAAGCTCGCGCTGCGGCTCGACCGCGGGCCGCAGAACGCGATCCGCATCTGCGACGACCTCCGCCGCTACGGCATTGCGCGCGGCCCGCTCCTCCTCAACGTCGACGACCACCCTGACCAAAAACGCTTCGGCGTCGGGCCGTACCAGCTGCGCGAGCGGAGCCCCAAGCTGCACGGCGGCGGCCTCACGCTCATGGCGGTCGACGGCACCCCCGTCGTCGTCTTGTCGCACGCCGCCGCCGCGCTCGCCCGGCTGCTCAACCACGACACGCGCGGCATCCCGCTGAGCTACAGCGTGCACGAGGGCCGCGCGCCGCCCGCCGTCCCGCCGGGCGCTGTCGAGATTGACGCCGCCGCCGGGCTCGAGAGCATGCGCCCCGTCGCCAACGCCAACTCGGACACGGTCTTTTACGTGAGGAACGCGCACGCGCTGACGTTCGGTCTCCTCTACCACCTCGTCGAGACGCCGGCGAGCATCGTGTTTGTGGGCTCGAAGGTCGGCAAGTACGGCTTCCGCCACGCCGCGCTCACGTGCGACCTCGGCCAGGCGTGGTACTGCGTCGTCGAGGCCGCGGCCGACGCCGGCTCGAACGGCACGCTGGTGACGTCGGGCGACGGCGACTTTGAGGAGACATCGCTCCGCGGCATGGTCGACCCCGCCGCCCTCGGGCCGTGCTCGATCTGCGAGGTCGACAGCGACGGCCGCGACCACCTCACCGACCTCATTGCGTGGGCCAACTTCAGCGTGCGGCCCAAGTGGAACTGCTCGGCGCCGGCGCTCCTCCGCGGCCGGTCGCTCGAAGAGGCCCAAGCCGATGCCAAAAAATTTTACGATTCTCTGAGATCGGTGAGCGAAAAAATTTTCAGGGACTGAGTTTTGAATTTAAAAAAATTTGCCGAGCCCCCCACCCAAATCAAAAAACTTTTTTTTTGAATGTCCGGACATTCATTTTTTTTTAAAAATTCCACAGACCCAAAACAATTTTTTCCAAATTGGCAAAAGCGTAACGGCTTTTTTTTGGCGCCAGCGTGGATTTTTTTCGGAAGGGGACGGCACAACCACAAACGAAGACCGAAGAATGTCGGATGACGAGCGCAAGCGCGGGGCGACGCCGGTGGCCGAGGAGGAGCCGCCGAAGCGGCAGAACCGCGGGAATTTTGCGATCCGCGACCGCAGCGACTGTCTCGGCAAGCTCGGGCCGTACCGCGAGCTCGTCAAGGACTCGCGCGCCGCCAACCCCGCCAACCTAACGTTTAAAATGGGCGAGGGGCGCTCCGCGGGCGAGCTCGTCGTGTTCAACACCGAGACGGGGCGCGAGACGTGCATCGCCGAGGGCTTTGGCGAGGGCAAGATCTTCACGTCCGATCCGGAGAAGCTCAACATCAAGCTGAGCCTCGACGAGTCCCGCGAGTGGGACCGCGACATGATCAACGTCTTCCGGAAGAAGTTGCCCGAGGCGATCGCGGCGAACCTGAAGGCGCTCACGGTCGCCAAGGACGGGTGCAAGGCGCTCGTCTCGAAGAAGCAGGCCAAGGCCATCAAGGAGAAGATGGACAACGGCACCGCGCCGGAGGAGCTCCACGACTTTATCTGGAACGACATCATCCTCGACGAGTCGGGGCCGCATATTCCGATCAAGTTCTGGGAGACCAAGGAGGGCGAGACCAAGGTGCAGCTCAGCGTCACGCACAAGAACCTGACGCCGGCGTACGAGAACAAGGCGCTCACCGAGGCCGACATCGAGGGGCTCCCGTCGTACGTCCAGGACGCGGCGCGCGCCAAGCTCGGCGAGGGCATCGCGTACCACCCGATCCCGATGACGGGCACCTCGGGAGAGCCCGTGGCGGACGTGACCGAGGCGCCCAACTGGAGCGGCACCGTCAACTTTGTCGGCAAGGTGCAGTTCTTCCTCGGCGGCATCAAGGCGCAGAAGATCAAGTGGACCGCGTGCAAGGTCACCGGCGTCCAGGTCCTCGGCTTTGGCGCCGGGGCCGAGGCGCCCGCGGCCATCTCGGCCAACTCGCTCTTCAACGACTGAACATGCGCCGCGCGCGCTCGACCTCGGGAATCTGCGCAGCAATGTCCGGCATAAAGAGCAGGTTCAGCGCCAGCAGCGCCCAGTCCCGCTGCGCGACAAAGAGGGGCACGCCCGCCACCACGAGCCGCGCGTCCGCGTCGTTGCACGGCACGGCCAGGATGCCCCACTCCCGCGCGAGCGCGCCGACGGTGCCCCCCACAGTGGCGCTCATCGTCCACGGCGCGGAAAAGAGGCGGTCGGCGAGCGTGGTGAGCCGGTACGCCTCGGGCATCTCCGATGCAAGCTGGAAGAGCCGCACGCCGACGGCGTCGTAGAGGTCGGCCCGGCCCACACGCCACGCGACGTCAAACTGCCACGGAAAGTGGCCCATGGCGGTGCGCATGGTGGCCACGACCTCCCGGAAAATGGGCTCGGTGCGGCGCGTCCACGCGTAGCAAAACCCCTGCGGCCCGTGGATCCGGCACGCCGCCAGCGCGAGCTCGACGGCCGATGCGCGCGTGAGCTGCCCGCACCGCCCGGTGCAGAACGAGAGCGGAAACACAAAGGACAGGTCGACGCCGCTGATTGTGGCCGTGCCGACCTCGTCGTTGCACGTGACGGTGATGCCGCCGTAAATGGCGTTGAGGAACAAGTAGAGGTTGACGGGCGGCTCGGTCTCGACGCACGCGTATTTGGCAACCGCATCGGCATCTTTAAAAAATGAGCGCGACGCCGCAGGTGACGACGGCGGTGGCAATTGATGACGCCTTCGTTTCAACATTTGTGTTCTCCGTCGCCCTGCACGTTTGCCGCCCCCCCCCCCCGCCCGCTGCGTCGCACGCCCTTGCCCCTGGCGAAAACTGACGCGCCCCCGCGCCGGCCGCAGGAGCGCAATTAACGTTATGGCGCCAGAAGACCGCGGGCTTTTGTTCATCGTGACGCTCATCGTCGCGGTGCTCCTCATCAACGAGGTGGCGGAGCAAATCCAGTTTCTCAAGACGGAGGTGACGACCGAAAAAGACGAAAGCGGGAACTTGGTCCAGACGTCGGCGGAGAACGAGTTTGGCCTCATCCTGTCAAACTTGGTTACTGAGCTCGCAAGGCTCGTCTCCAGCTTGCTCAGCGCCGCGCTGGGGCGGTACATTACCGACCTCATGGGGAAAACAATTGTCGAACAGCCGGGCTACGCGCTCGGACTCACGGCCGTCATTATTAGCATGCTGTACCTGGCAAAGCGGAGTTTGTTTCGAAAGAGGAAAGCCGACTAGAACCTTATAAGGCACACAAACCGGCGTCTTCAAAGCAAAAATGGCGAATAGGAAAATTGCAACGATGGTCACAGCGCCAATCGAGCCCGATGCGTCTGCTGCCATGGTGCAGGCGGCCATCAACCCGGGCGAGCTCGTCGGGGACGCGCTGACCGAGACCAAGTACCAAGTGCTGCCAAACACGCTGGTGTTCACGAGGGTCGTTAAAAACATGACCGCGTCAGTGCCGCAGACCGGTCCTCCTTTGAAGCGCCCCAGAAGCGAGCGGGAGCGGTTTCCGCAAGTTGTCGGCGGCGGCTTTGACCCCAAGTACCCGCTCTACGTGCTCGGGGTGGCGTACGACGGAATTCCAAACACGGCCGCGGCAATGCACTGGCCAAACGAGCGCGGCCGTCTCGTGGCCCAGGTCACGGGCACGTGCACCATTGCAATGATCAGCGATGACCTCAACGAGCTTGAAATTTTGGACAAGCTTGAAATTGACCGGTCTCGCGCAACGTTGACCACGGCAATTGCGGCAGTGAATAACTATTCAATGCCAAAAATTAAACGTTTTGACGCGCTCCAGAAAAACAATCGGGAGAGTTTTTTGGCTTTGTTTTTGACAGACACGGAAATTAAAAATTTTGTAGAAAAAAACACAGTGCTTTCAACTTGGCAAATGGGCAATACAAAAATTGCGGAAGTCATGAAGGCAGTTGGTTACGAAGAAATTTACGATAATTTCAAAAATGTAAGAGGCGATCCTCTAAAGGAAATTTTGGAAAATTTAAGGAAAATGGTCGAGGCAGATTTGTCTCCGTTTGCAGTTTTGCTGGAAAAGGGCCACGAGTGCGCAAGAATCTTGCTTACGCCCGCGTAGGACTATAAGGATTTTAAATTAATTTAGAAAAAAGCCATGACAATCCCCGAGTGGAACGAGGACATTGATGACCACGGCATTCATCGCGAGATTGAGGACAAGACGCTGAGCGAGGCGCTTCCCCACGAGAAAGCCGACAGCATTGACGGCTACCACGAAAAATATGTCAAGGAGAGTAAAGGGAAGCTCGTTGTGCAGGGTAAAGACAAGAAAATGCGGCGCACGCCGCTCGGAGAAGGGCTCTTCAAAGATCAGCAGCGTCTCAAAGATGCCGTGCGCAAATTCAATGGAGCAAGGCGCATGAAGCGTGTTGCAGGCACCAAAGCCAGAGTCGGATTTCGTAATTCTCTAATGTATCCTATTGCCGATGGGCCAAGCCCACAAAATATCAATCCCGTTCGCCGTACCGTGACAACAGAAGACCTTGGAAATGATCTCAGGCGAATTGAAGTTCCGGCCCATGTCATGAGGCCGACACAAAATGGAGAAAGATTTTTGGCCACCGTTTCAGATGGAGACGAGCCAACAAACGATCCGAGCGAAAAACATCGGACTCTCTGTTTTGTGACGCACGGTTGCGTCAATCTTTCGTGTGAAGCCGTCCAACGCGATGCCATGAGAATTGGCGATGACATTTTTGTATCTACAACGAAAACAGACTTTGGAACCAATAGCACTCAACCAGAACACCCAAAACAATACAAGATTGTAAGCCACGCCGGAGCAACAGTGAAAAGGATTGGTCGGTATCTCGGCCCGTCTTCGAAACGGCCCAATGGAGGAATTATAGTTGAGCTTGATTTGAATCATTAGTATAAAACTTTTTTTTATTTTAAAACATCAGTTAAAACATGCCAACCATTGAGGATGGCATGGAAGTTGACAAAAAACCCGTAGTTCATTTTTTCGACTCTGGAAAAATTACGGAAAGAACCCTCAGTGGTGCTGGCACAAAAGTTGTTAAGCGAACTCGACAAAATATTGAAGAATTATTAAACCTCTATGACGAAAAAACGGAGGAAATCACGAATCCCAGGGCACGCAAAATGAGGCGCACAACTGACACAAAAGGTTTTATGGAAAACTTTGGAAAAGTGGTGCCGTGCATCACCTCAACCCGAAGCCCACAGGGTCTCTCAATTGTAAAGGCCAAATTAAAAAATTACAGTACAATTGATGATCCCCAAGCAAAATGGATTGTCCCGCCGCACTCGCTAGTTTTCGCTCGTCGCACGCAAGGCGTAGACGGCATTGAAGCATTTTCAGACGTGCAAAATTTTCAGAATGATTTGGCAACAACTAGCATTTACACATTGCTCGGTGCATCTCTTGAAGACGGCCTAGACGCGGAACAATTCCACAAGCAACACGAGGCGCGCCGTTACTTTTCTGTTGCAGTTCAAGGCGTTGTGTCCTTGCACTGCGACGCGGAAATTTGCAAAAATTGGACTTTTGGGGACCCAGTTTTTATTGCAACCAGACCTTTTAGCGGAAAAACTCCCCGTCCTTTGACGGAAAGGGATGTTTTCCGGTTACAACCATACGACACAACTCACTTTCAGTTTCTCAATTGGGGAAATTATAGGGTTGGGTTTTTTGTTGAGCAAATTGACAAAACGCTCGGCGGAATTCGCGTTAAGCTTGATATTGCAAACCAAATTGATTATCGCGACAGGGGCACAGCATCAAACAATAATTTTACCAAAAGATTTGAAAATGCAGCTAAACAGTATGAGAACCTTAAGGCACGAATTTCTGGCATGTACACAATGGCAAAAGAACAATCAATCGAAAATACTCTGAGTGGTGGATCTTCTGGTACTGTTACTTATGACAAAAGTCAATATAGGGTTGAGGAAAGTCTTGGCGAATTGTATGATGATACGCTTGGTTTAATTGAAGGCGAGTACGAGGATTTTCTTGAAAGTGTTAATTTTGCTGCAACCAACTTGAATTTGAACCCACCACGAGACATTGTAAAAAGGGTCGCTACGTTCAAATTTAACCTTGAATATTTTTCACTTGTTGAGTTGCTCAAAACTCAAAAAAGTGTTACTGACGAAAGTGCAGCGAGGTCAGTATCTGTACCTGATGCAAAGTTAAGCCCAGAGGAAATTCAAAAAAAAGAAGATTCAAATGGAGATTCTTTTCATAATCTTACGCTTGAGATGTTCAAACAACTACGTAATGCAATTGATTCAATAACTTTGTTTGAATCAGAAGGAGAACTTCAAGAAACAAAAACCCAATTTTCTCGAGCGCTCGATCATACGGTAAACTACTATTCCGAAAAACACAACATTTACTTGGAAGATAGGCAAACAAACTATAGAGATTATTGTTCTGAATATGAAAATTTACGAGAATGGGGGAATGACTTTTTGGGTGCTGTACAAGAATTTATTTCTGAGTTGCCCGAAATTGAAGAAGAAAGAAAAAGCGAAACCTCTTCTGTTGCAGAAGGACAGGGAAACGATGACACAAAACCTGTTAGCCCACAAGCAACAAAGAGACTTGACGAATTAATTGCAGCAACTGAAGAAAATATTGCCGCCGTACAAGAAACTGTGAAAGATTTATCTACGCCTTCATCAACAGACACTGGCAAATCAGAAACGGCGTTTGTGGGCCCAGCGTTCGCACGCCCAAAGCTTTTGGAGGTAAATGACGAGCTTAAGGCGGAACAACAAAAAGTACTTGACGCTGCAATCGATTTTTTGCCAACTGAAGGGCGAGGGGTAAAAAGAGCTAGAGCTCCCGCTAGGCTTTTAACGGCAGTACGGAATGTCGTGAGTCCCAAGAGATCTGGGGGCAAAGAAGGGGCTACGGACGAACAAAATCAAGAGCCTCTATATGAACCAATTAAGGAATTTGCTGAAAACCTGAAGAAAAAATTCGATGTCATAATGGATGCTAAACAACACAGATCTGTGGATGAATTTATTCAAAAAGAATTCGAAGGCCTTTCTGCAATTTACGCTGATACTCAGACGCAACCGGATGACGAAGTTGACGAAAAATTAAAAGCTAAATACCGCAAGTTTTTTCAGGCGGTAGAGAATTATATGCAGTATGTTACTTCGGTATAAGCTTTCGAAGCGGAAATCAACCAAAAAAATGCTGTGCGTGCGTATAAACTATCTTTCACAAAACTGTAAATGCCGTTTGTAGTTGCTGATTTGCTATGCCTCCTGCTGCTCGTGCTCCCCGTCGCCGTGGCCCGGTCGCGCGGGGTCCAGCTAAATTGGTGATGAACACGCCGCAGGCGGCCGAGGTGCGCGGGGCTCTGGAAAAGTGTACGGCGCAAAAAGTAAACCGCACGGGGTGCGTCGGCATCACGTCGTACATCCGCGACACGTGCCGCGGCGGCGTCCCCTTCTCGGCGTCGCGCGCTCCAAACGCGCGCGGCAAGGCCGGACTCTCCGTGGGCCGCGTCACCGACCAGATGCTCCAAAAGTGGTGCAACAACCAGCCCATCGGGACGGGGTTTGCGCGCCGCTACTTTGACAACGCCGTCGCCGCGCTGCACCGCGAAAAGCTCGTGCCCGTCGCGACGCAGGTCCCGTGCCGCCTCGGCGGCCTCAAGACAGAGCTCGATCTCGTGTGCATGCGCCAGGGCAAGACGGGAAGGGTGGGGATTGTCGTTGTCGAGCTCAAGACGTCGCGGCAGACGATTGCGCAGCACACCAAGTCGTACCCGAAGCGGTGCCTCCGCAAGCCGTACATGAACGTCGGCGGCTACGAAAATTCGGAAAAGGTCGCGCACCAGATCCAGGCCGACTTTGGCGCCAAGGCGCTGCTCGCGTCGTACCCCCACCTCCGCCCCTTTTACACCGAGGCCGCCGTGCTCTACTCGACAGAGACGGGCGCGCGCATCTACCCCGCGCCGCCGCTGCCGCCGTCCACGTACGACCGCCAGCACGTCGGCCGCGAGATGGCAAAGAAGGAAGAGGTCCGCTTCCCGCTGCTGCCCGACGAGGTGCACGGCGGCGCCCTCGTCCGCGAGGCGCTCAAGCAGGCGGGGCACACCAAAATTTTCACGGGCGGCAAGGCGTCGTGCACCAGCGTCGCGGGCAAGGGCAAGAACAGAAAATGCACCGTCGGCATCGTCTCAAAGTGGAACAAGCTCGACAAAAAGCAAAAGACGCGCGTCGTGTCCGAGCTCAAAAAAATGGCCGCCGCCGAAAAGGCAAAGGCGTGGCTCGTGACCCGCCAGCCAAATGGGCTCTGGAAAGCCGCGGTCGCCTCAACCAATATATAAGCGAAACACGCAGCACCGGGTAAAGGTGAATAAAGTCATGAGCGCCGATCCGAGGGGCGAGTATTTGCACCACACCGGTTCCGGCCGCACCCGCGATGAGGGCAACGGTAAAGCCACGTACCTGCCGTCTGCCGGCGGGACAAACCCGGATGGCACCAAAAAAACCATGAGCGACATGGTCCGGGTTTTGCTCGGCCCCCAGGCCCAGCTCACCGACAACAAGAGCTTTGATCTCGACCGCGTGTACGGTTCGGCGCCGCACAACAGCCTCGGTCTCCAGGTCGCCATCAGCGGTCGGGCCGACGTTGTCCAGTACGTATCCAAGCCAAAACCCGAGTATGTAATTTTTAGGTAATACTAATACACTTTCCTTCCCGATTTTACAGGGCCGATGTCGCAGCTCACCTGAGCGAGTAAGATTTCCCAAAATTTTAATTGCTCACTTCTTTATTTTTAGTGGGTGGCGTGTTACTCACATTTAATTACTGCGTGTCACAGGTACCAGGATCCGATCAAGTCGATTTTGGGAACGAGCATCACCGATGCCCACCGCGTGATTGTGCGCCGGCGCTTTGCCCTTGGCGGAGAAGCCGAAATCATCCCCGAGCGCGCCCCCGGACGGTAAATTTTTATTTTTGACCCATAATTTTTTCCAAGTGAAGCATGATACTGACATTTGTTTTACAGGACGGTCGCCGTGAAGGAGGAAGAGCGCGAGATTGTGCTCGCGAGGTACGGCGCCGATGTCGAGATGAACACGAATCTTTTCCTCGAGCCCGGTCTCGCCAAGGCGGACATGGACATCAAACTTGGCTTCCAGAAGAAGCAGCTCGAGCGCAAGCTCACCGATCTCGGCTACGAGTGCGTCATGCGCGAGGGCCTCAACATGGTTCGGTGCCTTGCCGACGCGTCGCCAATTGTCAACAAAATGATTAATGACGAAGACAAGGTCATGTGGATGGATCGCGTTTACGCTACCACCGTGTTTGGAGCGCTCGACCGCTTCGACAATGCAATCGCCAACCTGTTGGCGATGGCCAAGCGGGCTGCCACAATGCAGTCGGATCCGTTTGACACCATGATTGTCCCATCGGGCCTCATGGAGCTCCAGCGGTACGCCAAGGCCGACAACGTGTACTACTACCTTTCCGGCCAGTCCAAACCGGACATGACTCCGGTCAAATTCGGTCTCGATGGCGGCCTCCACGACCCCGCGACCAACCTCAACATCTTTGTGCACTATCCGAAGGCCGATTACAGCCAGGGCACCGCTTACGGCAAAGCGAGCCACGACTACCTCACCGAGACTGTCAACATTGCCGTGCATTACCCCCAAAACTCTACCAACAATGCATATTTTATGGATGCTTCGACTGGATCCCCGGTGAAAATTATTAATAAGGAAGGTGCATTTGTCGTGTACAAGTGCACAATGTCGTCTGCAATCCTTGCGGCATCTGGCTCGAAAACAGGCGAACTCTTAATGGCATACCCGCAGACTTCGGTTAACACGATTGCCACTTCGCCGGAAATGATGAAGCTCCAGCTTCGGGTGTACCTCGGCGCCTGTCTCTATAATCCGCAAAACGTGATGATCATTCCGCATTGCCATTTCGAGGGCGTCGAAAAAGTGGGCACTATTCAGCAATTAACTCCAACTTCTTTCGGCAATTTCATAAGGGCTGCGGCTAACGGTGCATACCCGTGGAAAACTAATATCGACCCTACTGATAACGACAACAATGCGCCAGCGCTTGTGTACCGCGGAGCGACGTACAGCAGCATCAACTTGCAGCCGGATCAGCTGATTTCCCCCAATAACGGGCACTTCGGGAGTCTCGACTGCCCCGCTGGCTATGCCAAGCTCCAAGGCCACCAGGTCATGGAGCCCTATCACAAAATGCACTGAGTCTATAAATTTAAATAACATTTTTTAGGAACGAACATGTCGTATATTTACGATTTGGTCGTGCCGCCCATCCAGGCCGCCTTCCAATTTACCCTTGCGACCATTGACGATATTGTGAATGAACTTGTAGAGGATTTGATTGTTTTCGTGCTTTCATTTTTTCTCTTGTTTGAGGAGCTTTTTGTGAGTTTCTGGAGCATTTTGTATTTGCTCATTATTGGATTTGCGCTTGTTTTTGCGCGGTACCGATTTATTGCGTCGGCCGAGGCCCTGGCAAACAATTTCGGCCCCATTGCGGACATTCTCAATGGCGTCATCGGCACCATCGACGGCCTCGTGGGCGCCGTTGCGGCGATTGGCGGCGCGGTCGTCGACCTCTTTGGCGAGGTTTTCTCCGACAACGATCCCGCAAAGTGCCTCGGGTGCTACTTCCAGACCATCCCCTTTATCAACACGACGGCGGCCGAGGACTGGCTCCGCAGCGTCCCGGAGCAGTGCGAGCCCTTCAACAGCGCCGACAAGATCCTCGACGGGCTGATCCGGAGCAACGCCTCTCCGAGCATATGCCCCACGATGCGGCGGCTTTATGTGATTGACTGGGTGTACCCGTGGCTGTGGCCCATCGTCGACGCGCTGTGGCTAAGCTACGACCCGACGCCGCTGTACGCGGGCAACGAGAACAACTGCGCCGGTCCCGACATCACGCCGCGCTGGGAGTGCCTCATCCTCGGCCTCGGCTACGTGCTGCTGGAGGTGCTGCTCCCGCTCCTCCTCATCGGCATCATGTGGCGCGCCTTTGGCCGCGAGCTGGCGAGCGTCGTTTATGATCTGCTAAGGATCGTGTTCCGGCTGGTGGTGACGGCGCTCACGCTTTCGGCGGGCGAGCTGTACCGCATCCTCGGGAGCTAGAGCCCGAGCGCACGCTCGGCGGCCGCCGTCTGCTCGGCCTTCTCGAGGTGGTCGAGCAGGAAGGCAATCTCCGTCATCTTCGCCCGGATCACGCCGCTTATGGCGGCAACCGATGGCGTCGGCGCCGCCGGTGGGGCATCGCGAACCGTAGCCACAGGAGCGGTTTTCGCGGCCGCCTTGGCCGGCGCCTTGGCCGGCGCCTTGGCCGGCGCCTTGGCGGGCGCCTTGGCCGTCGCCTTGGCGGGCACTGCCTCGCGCACTGGAGAGTCGACGACGACCACGGCCTTGTCGAGCGTCTGCTGCCCCAACGCGACCTTGGCGCGCTTCTTGGCCGGAGCAGCGGCCGGGCCGGCGGGCGCAGCAGCAGCGGCCGCGGCGGGCGTCTCCGGCTTGCGCTTCTTCGGAGGCTCCTTCTTGGCCGGCTCCTTCGGAGCCTCCGCATCTGCCTCGGTCTGCGGCTTTTCCGCGGCGGGCTCGGCTGGCGCCTCCATGCCGAGCAGGTGCTTGAAAACATCCTCCGAGGTGTACTGCTGGCAGAACACGCGGATGTCGCGGTCGTCCTCGGGGAGCTCCTCGAGCATGTTGGTGATGACCGTGCGGATCGTCTTCACCGACACGACGTTGAAGCGCACCGTTGTGCCTTCGAGCAGCGGGCGAAAGTAGCGCCGGCCACCGGTAAAAAAAAGCTCGCGGAGCTGCTCGCACGCGTCGGGGATCGACCCCGAAAATACGGGGCGCATCGGCTTCTTGCCCTGGCCGGGCGGCGAGAGCGTGTACATCTTGCCCTTGCACGGCAGCGTCCGCTTGCCAACGGGCAGCGAGGCCGCCTCGCGCACGAGCCCCGCGAGCTCGGACGGCGACAGCTCAGCCTCGGGGTCTGACGTGTCGCCGTCGGAGTCTTCGGCCTCCGAGTCGGACGAGCCGGACGAGTCGCCGCTATCGGCGGGGCTCTTGGGGGGCTGGAAGTCAGAGTCGGCGTCCTCATCCTCGTCAAACCACTGGTTTGGGTCGTTGCTCGGCGACGTAGGCATCCTCGGGCGTTTTCAGTTGTGCGCGCGCAGGCAGAAAAAAATGTGCCGTTACAACTGTAACCGTTAGTCGACGTCCTCTAGCAAAAGTTCCGAATCGCTGCTACACAAACATTTGTGGCAGCACCGGAGGGGCACGCCACAGAAGACGGCGTATAATTGGGAAATAAGGCTCTGTAGGCACGTGCAGGCGCCGCAGCAGCAGCACATTCGCCGCCCGGCCCCTCCCGTACTATTCCACCACGTTGGGTGATAAATACGTTGCACCATATTTACACTGTGGGGCGCAAATCTGTAGCCACAAAAATTTGGAAAACCGTTGGCCACATCCGAAAATGAGTGCTGGGCCGGGGCGGCGGCCGGTGCAGACCGAGGCGAAGGACGGCCCGCTCCGCTTTTTCTCCCAGTCGCAGTGCTGCCGGTGGACGGGCCGGTTCGCCCCCATCGACGCCGAGCACCTCGTGGCCATCCGCTTCCCCGAGAACCACTTTCCCCCCCACGCCACATGTTTCCGCGACCACGTCCAGAGCGACTCGATCATGCTGCGGCAGTCGCTGCTCTACCTCTACCTTCAGGCCTGCCTCTCCGTCAAGCCCGAGGTCGTCATGATCTCCACCGGCTTCAGCGACGACACGGTCGGCCAGCTCCTCGACGACCAGGACGCCGAGCTCCCGGAGAGCCCGCTCGAGCAGGTCATCTTAGTACCGTTATGTAAGGAAAAGCTCCAGCTCGTGATGGCCTTTCTGAACGACAAGGTGCGCCCGCAGAGCGCGAGCGCCGAGGAGGCCGGGGGCGCGGCGCCGCCAAAGAGGCAGCCGAGCAGCCGGTCCCCCCTGCCGAACATCGTGGCCGGCCAGGCCGACTGGCGCCGCATCCGGAACGAAACCATTTTGGCGCGCGCCACCGAGCTGCTCGTGGGGCAGCCGATCGAGTCGGTCGAGCGCCTCCTCGCGCTGCCCACGCTCGACCTCGACGCGGGCGAGATTGCGTCGAATCCGCTGTATGCCGGCCACATCCTCAACGTGTGCAACCCGCTCCGGGTGCTGCCCGACCACGGCGGCCGCGCGCTCACCGAGGAGGGGCTGCTGGCGCGGCTCCAGAACGACCCGAACAGCTACTTTGCGCCGAACGACACGGGCGGCATCACCTTCAACCCGATCCCCGAAATCGACGAGCTGCGGTGCCGCTTCCTCAACCCGCTTGAGCAGAACAAGGTCTTCGAGGACCCCGCCCACGGCATCGACGCCAACATCCTGGGGCGCATGCTGTGGCCGCACCGCTCGCCGCCGCTGCCGATGGTGCGGTCGCAGCTGCGGATCATGTACGAGAGCCTCCACAATCCGACGCCGTGGGCGCAGATTGCCGATGTGCACCCGCGCTCGCTGCTCGTCGGCGGCCTCACGCCGCGCGAGATCGAGCGCGGCGACACGCTCACCAAGTGCGGGATGCTGCTGGTCGAGCCGCCGATCCCGCCGCTCGTCGACCCGCAGGCCAACTCGATGCTCGTCGAGACGACGCTGACGAAGATGGCGCCGGGCATGAACACGAACGACCGCATCATCCAGGCCGCGTACCCCGCGCAGCACCGCTTTATCCACAGCAACAGCGACCAGCTCGAGCGCGTGCTGTCCGATCCAGAGCCCGGCGAGCGCCTCATCGCGCACTACAAGGAGGTGTGGCGGTCCGGCATCATGATGCTCGAGGAGGACGGGCGCTCGATGCCGCTGGCGCTGCGCGAGCTGCTCGACGAGAAGCGCGCCATCACCGACGAGCTCCGGCGTCTCCAGACGCAGCGCCCGCAGCAGTACAAGTACGTGATGCAGCTCTACGGCCTCCGCGGGCAAAAGGGCCCCGTCGGCGGCTTTGACTCGGTGGGCACCGTCCTGACGCAGCTGGTGCACATTTTTCACCGCGACCTCAACATGATGTCGAACCAGATCCCGTCGATGCTGCTCATCCTGCTCCAGGCGTGGTGCGGCCCGACGCAGAACACGAACGAGAAAGAGTGCATCGCGATGCTCGGCACCGCCGCCGCCGGCAAGTCGAAGATCCTCGGCTTTGTCGAGCTCATGAGCCCGCAGTCGATCATCCGGGTGCACGGCGACGAGTCGGCCGGCGCGAGCACGTACGAGACGAGCGACGAGAGCGACTGCCGCTTCATTGTGAGCGACGAAAAGTTTGGCATGGGCAACAACCAGGCGAGCAAGGATCTCGAGAACAGCCGCGGGGGCATGGTGCTCAAGACGATGCTCGCCGAGGGCTTTGTGTCAAAGGGGATTCCGGTCAGCACGACCGACGAGACGGGCGGCACGCGCTTCAAGACGGAGCGCGAGATGTCGGCGGCCCGCTCGACGCGCGCCTTTTGCCGCAACGAGAAGGGGGTCGAGGGCCCGATCGAGTCGCGCATCCACAACGCCGACGTCAGCGACGCGCCGCTCACAGAGCAGCGCTTCACGCTGCTGCGGCCCAAGCCGAAGCACGCCAAGCTCGAGCTCGTGAGCCTCTTTGGGCGCATGTGCGGCTCGCTCCAGGTGTACCTCAACTTTCCCGGCCACTTTGGGCTGCACAACGCCGCCGAGTGCGACACGGACCTGATCCCGGTCGGCATGGCGACCATGGACAGCGTCGGCCTCACGCCGCCGATCGGGCGCTCGCTCAACCAGTTTACGTGGACGGTGCGGAGCGTCACGTACGCGCGCGTGCTCGCCGAGGTGTCACGGTTCGAGACGAAGCGCAAGTTTGAGGACTGGGAGCGCGCCTTTATCATCCAGGCGCACATGGTCACGTCGCCCGCCGACATTATCGCCGGTGTCGGGCTGTACTACGGCTGCTCGGCGCAGGACAGCCTGCTCGAGCTCATCCTGGCGACCTTTGTCGAGTTTATCGAGCCCACGTTTACCAAGGAGGACGAAGATTCGACGCCCGTGTTCACCGGGTTTGCCCAGCACCAGGGCAAGTACTACGTGCTCACCTCGGGCTCGTCGCGCAGCCGCAACCGCGGCGCCGACCCGCTGAGCGATCTGGCGACGCGCATCTACAACAACCACAAGGCCAAGTACTGCGAGTCGCACTCTGTGCCGGTGATCGAGGACATGCTGCGGGACCTCGAGCGCAAGCAGACCAAGGGTGTCACGGCGCTCCTCATTGTCGAGCACGAGGTCGAGGGCCGCGCCGGCAGCCACAACGAGCAGCGGTGGGCCGTGAGCCAGGAGCTCCTCCACAAAACCCGCTTTGCGCGGGTCGACCGGATCCTGGCGCTCGCGGCCAACCTCCAGAATCTGCGCGCCTCGAGCTCGCCGCCGTGCGACTTTTACACGATGGACGAAGAGGACTGGCTCATTCCGACGGACATCTCCGATTCCCTGACGGGCGACATCCTCATGAACCCGACCGACTACGTCCTCAACCCCAACGACTCGATCCGGCGCATTGCGCTAGGGCTGATCTCGCCGATTGCGCGCACCAAGGAGGGCCGCAAGGCGCAGCCGCGTCTGACAAAGGAAGAGTACGACAAGTGGTTCCGCTTTGCCGAGCGCGCGCGCATGATCGAGGTCGGCCAGTCGAACACGTTCAACGCGTACAGCCGCGTCGATCCCCTCGTTGCGAGGGACGGCGACCCCATGTCGATTGACGGGGTCCACAGGCTGATGGTGTCGCAGCGCTCGGGCTCTGCGATCCGCATCAACGCGGACCGCTGCAACGAGATTGTCAAAGGCAACGTCAAGCCGAACATGTTCCGGAAAGCGGCCAAGATCATTCAGGCGATCATGCTCCCCCCGGAGGCCCTCGATGTCGGCACGATGCACAAGCTTTGGTTTGGCGTGGAGCGCAACGATGCGGGCGAGAAACGCATCTCGGCGATCGAGCCCGAGGACCTGGCCGACATCTCCATCACGATGGCCGACCTCAGCTCGAACAGCGAGATCCCGGACCACGACCTCTTTCTCGCCGACGACATTGAGGAGGAGGAAGACGAGTTTGAACGAATATGGCCCGGCGAGGGGCCCGAGTGCACGTTCGAGTACGGGGATGGGCTGTACGACAGGGCCCTCCGCAACCGCTGGCGAAAATTTGGGATTTTCGACGAGCAATTCGACGAGTATAAGATGCACTGGCACTTGCCAAATTGGAGACCGTCGGCGACGACGGCCGAGTTTTCGCAGCCGTCGCAGGCGTCGCGCGACAGCGAGGACGAGGACGGTGGTAGATCTCCAAAGCGCGCACGCTTTCCATAACCAAATATGAACAGCTTTTTCGATAAAACTTCGTCAAAACGGTGCAGAATATGCGCCCCTAGCAAGTGCCACAAGAAGTGGGTGTGCCCGAGGATCCGGTCGATCGCGGACCTGTGCCCGGACCACGACAGTTTGGCCGGGTACGGGCAGGTCTTGCTGAATACGTGGACCACCGCGCTGCACCTTGACCAGTACCGCGGCAAAGTGGTCGAGCAGCAGGCGGCGTGGCTCGTTGAAATGGCGCTCGAGCTTCAAACGCCGCCGGCGACCCTTGAGGGCCTTTTGACGGCGGCCTTTTTGCGCCAATCGCCGCTCGCAATTATGCACATTGCCAAAGCAGTCAAATCATTCGAAAAGGGAAGGCTTTGGGTGACGCCGACAATTGCAAAAAGATTGTGCGATTCAATAATGATTTGCACTCGAAACTGCAAATTCAATGTGGCAACCGAATTGATTGAAACAGTTTTCCAGCACATTCCGTGCAGCGGATCAATGCGGCAACAAATTTTGTTCGGAGCCTTATCGTGCACGCGCCATTCCGGGAGCGACAAGGTGCTAAAAATTTTGCAGGCCGCGCTCAAAGACTATCCGGATGCGCCTCTTGCCAATTGGCACGGCCTCAATTCGGAAGAACTCAAAAAACTCCGCGATTGGCTGAGCCAAATTATGGTTGCGCCAAACGTGGATACGCTCGAAAATTTCATTTTCAAAATGAAGCCAGCGTGGCAGCAAAGCGAACCATTTGATATCCCGAGCGAATGGGACATTGCATGGGGTTCGGGGACCGACTGGAAAACGACGGTAAAGGGAATCATTTCAATTTGCGCAGAGACGTCGGTCAAACCGAGCATGGTAC
>Ga0160423_10000517_pt1 | contig 31605 bp, 42 predicted proteins | sample CRUFie14St8metaG_FD_108191 | JGI IMG/M metagenome (GOLD analysis project Ga0160423, IMG submission 108191) | Marine microbial communities from the Costa Rica Dome - CRUD Field 142mm St8 metaG | ecosystem: Environmental > Aquatic > Marine > Oceanic > Photic zone | place: Costa Rica: the Eastern...
ATGTGGAGAGTTTTTGTGAGAAGGAATATTATAAAGGCTTGTCATCACCTGAATTATATATGTCTTTGAAGTCTTTTTCTAGCTCTTGCCAAGCTTTTTTTCTGTTTTTTTGTCTTTTAATTAGATATTCATCTGCCACACCAAAAAGATAGACTTCATACATTATATTGCTAATAATTTCTAGCTCTGTCAGTTCTGGTGGAGATTTTATTGAAAGGGTAACAAGGGACTCAATTGGTATAAAATCAATAACCTCCAAGGACTCTGTTTGATAATTAAAAAAAGCAACGTCTATAATTTCTTCTGGAGGGTCTTGTAGGTCGTCTTTGATTTTAGTGATAAAAATTTTTCCTCTGATGTTTTCTGTAGGCTCTCCGCAAGATGTAATCATTGTCCATAATTCTAAAAATTTGCAATCTATTTTTGTTACCTCTTCTTCGGTTCTTCCTAGCAAATATTGTTTAAATATAAGATTAAAAACCTGCTTGTATCTATATAGGTTGTTTGATAATAGGGCCTTTAAGGTCATTGTGAATTGGCGAATTTTGCGGGGTTAAGTAGTATATGTTGTATAGGTCTATAAGTTTTTGCTGAGAATTAATTGCCGCTCCTTGCTGATTTATAACATCGTGAGCTTTTAAAATTTTATTATTATAATAAGCGTGCATCGCAATTAATAAAATAATTAAAAATATAACTAAATAATTTGGTTGCGATGGTTTGGACATATACAAACTCTAATACACTTGTTTAAGATTTTTTTCTCATTTTGATCATTAAGTTAACATAGTCATAGGTATAAGCTATTGCATTTACGTAATTTTCAAGCTTTTTAATTTCATCTTCTAGTTCAAGTGTTTTATCTAAATTTGCAATACCTTTTTGATAGTCTTCGTATGCGTCTAGCAGCTCAGACTCTTTCTCAAACTTCATTTGATTGAAACCTTTAAGGCAGGTTTTTATATGATCTAAAGCTTCTTCGTTTTCCTGATCTTTTTTTATGTAAAACATTTTATATGTTAACAAAAAAACCTCCTATTTCTAGGAGGTTTAAAATAGATGTGGGGAAGGACTACTGTATACCTCCAACTTTTCGGCGTTAACATCAGTTCAATGTTTTCCTACTTCGAACCACAGAACAGACTCGGCATATGGTCTTTAGCTCATCCGATTGGACTCTGCTACCCCGCCACAGGGGATCTGCGTACCTTAGCCCGCTAACGACAGGCTTAATTCGGTCACCCACAGGAAGGATTATAAGCCCTTCCAAAGTGTTTAAAATGTTAAAGATCAATTGTTATAGATATATAATACTATAATAAGCGTCTAAAGTCAAGTATTTTTTCAGAAAAAGTTTTGGAATCACAAAAGAAACTTTCTTCATTGACTTTTATCTTGTTTTTGTTATTAATAATTAAAAGATTATTTGGTTTTTTAATCAATAAATGATTGCCATTCTGGTTTTTTTCTATGATTCTGAAGGATAAAGTAATTCCTGATTTGTAGCATATATCTTGGTTTTTAGAAAATAATTCTAGAAAACAACTGAAAGCCCTTTTCGCTGTTGTTCTTTCATCTTTTGGGTTACGATAGTCAACCATATACCTTAAGGGCTTATCGTTAGAATCTATTGAACAAATTACTGCAAAATCATTTTGAGAAAAAATAGATTTTCCGCAAACTTTATTGAGGTAATCTAATATTCGATTGCACTCTTCTTGATTTATTAAACCAAGAAATAAAAAAAGTGCAGCCTTCGACAAGAAGGCGGGCCTTGGCTCTTTTGCCCTATAATCAAACCCTGCCAGCATTGGAATTTATTTTTTTAACTATATATTTTAATATTTCGCTTCTTTTAATGTCGTCTTCTGTGAACTCAAAAAATTCTATACCTTTTCGCCTGCTATTGTAATCATTAAAAATTCTGCACATTTCATTGAAGCCGCTTTTTCCATTGATGTCGCTTTGCATTGAGTCCCCACAGATGAAAAGTTTTGTGTTTTTTCCTATTCTCGTAATTAAAGTTGTTAGTTCTTTGAATGTAAAATTTTGCGCTTCATCTGCCACTATAATCTTATCTATCCAGCTTGCCCCTCTTAAGAAATTTATTGGCATTGCTGATATTCTGCCCTTTTCAAGAAGATCTGACTTAAGTGAAGTGTTTTTTGGTAGCATTTCTTCTAGCTTGTCCATTAATGGCATCATGTAGGGGTTAAATTTTTCTGCCAAATCTCCAGGAAGGGCTCCTAGCCCTTTATCTGCGCTTTCAATCACAGTTCTAACATAAACGAGGTCTAATTCTTCTTCGGCACTTAAAAGCCTTAATGCTGAATAGACCGACATGTAGGTTTTGCTTGTTCCTGCTGGCCCATTAACAAACATAATTTTTGTTTTAGGGGATAAGGATTTCTCAAGAAAATGTAATTGCTTATCATCAAGCTTTAAGCAGTTTACTATAATGTTTTGCTTAAGCTGGGGAATGTTAAAAGCCGCTTTCTTTTTTTTCGACATCAATTTTTAATACACTCATATTATTATATTCTCACTTCTTTCCAAGAAACTTTTTTATCCTCTATTAACTGTTTGATGTCTCTTTGTTTTTTTGTAAGTCTTGCTTTCCCTGTTTTTATTTCAACAAAGCATATTTCTTTTTCGTCAAAAACTATGTAATCTATAGGTTGACCAAGAAATTGAGACTTCTGCGGGTCAAAGCCAAAAGAATCTAAAAAGGGAGCTATTTTTTCTGCAGACTGTCCAAAAATAACTTCCTTACTTTTTTGTAAGGACCTATCTCTTTTTAGATTTAATTCGTTTTGTTTATTCGATCTTCTCTCTTTTTGTAAAAAGAAAAACAGGATCAGAATAACTGCAATAAAAAAGAATATTAATTGTTGCTCGATTTTTCTTTCCTGAGTTGATGGATTTGACTTAGCAGGTAGTCGAGTTTTGACCTAGTTTTTTTGTCTAAGTAATCATAGTTAGATTGCTGATTTAATACTGCAATCTCTATAGTTCTAAGTCTGTCATCTATTTGAGATATTTGAGAACTTAAAAACTTACTTATAATTTCTAGCTGCTCAACTTTTCCGTCTATATTCATAATAAATTCCTGCTCTCGCAGACGCCCATGGCGTAACCCACTTTATAATTAAAGTGACTCATATAAATCAAGAGCCCAATGATTATATAGGGTTCAAAGCTTTGTATTCCGAATTTGTATATAACCAAAAAAGATATAATAAAAATCGGGCAAAACTTGTTAAGTAAATAATTTATCATTTGGTAGTTCATTAATAAATTGTGTTAGGATTAACCGTCTTGATGATCTCTACAGATTTGACGCAAGCTGGAGAATGCTTCTTAAGCATTGCTATTAGCTTTGAAGCTCTCTCCTGAGCATCTTGCTCGTTGTCATAATTCCTGGGCTCTACTCGCCTTTTGTTTCTTGTTACTACGTATACCATTTTTTTGTCGCTCATATTTATTTATTCCAGATTGATACATTTTTAATTTTTAGAATATCTTCCATTTTTACTTGAGTTATTTGATCTCTTCTTTTCGCTCTTTGGTAGATTCTATATTTTGCCTGATAAGCCCTCTCTACAAAAGATAAATCAAACCTAACAGTGGAATTAACTAAAGTAATCAAAGATTTTCTTGGCGCAAGAACAAAACTTTCCTCTGTCTCAAAAACAATAAAGTCTGCCTCTCCGTATAGCCAGCCCTTTCTTCCTTGTACATTTTTAATTTCCAACCAAACCCACTCATCATTAAACTTAGAGTCCCTTCTTGAAGTTCTCTTTCTGGCTTTTATATCAACCGTTACTTTCTTGTCTTTGCCTTCTAGAGAATAATCTATATGCTTATGCATATTATCTTGCCTTGTAGACTTTTCTGTGATGTACCCCCTCTTTGTTGCCATCTCGCAGAAAAGATCTTCTGCGTTATGTCCCTCTTTTGAGCATTTTCCATCTTTGTCGAAACGATTTTTATATGTCATTTTGTTTTTATATATCCGATTTTTTTAAGCCAGACTCTACTAACTGGAATCTCTGTTTCCTCACCAATAAATGGGGTTAAATCTTTAAGTTTGATATTATAGAAAGAAGTTGCCCCTTTTGTTCTCCCGCTTCCTTGCTTTCTTGGGCTTCCGTCCTTGTTTATAGTTTCCATTATGTTATAATGATACAATATTGCTTGTAAAAAGTCAATAAAAAAATTTTATAAAAATTAAGAGCCGCTTGAGCCGAACCCTTTGTTGCCTCTAATTGATGTAGAAAGCTCGTCTACTTCTTCCATTTCAATTTTTGGCAATTTTATGAAAACAATTTGACCAATTTTACTTCCAACTGTATAGGCTGTGCGGGTTTGATCAGGAGTAAATCTGAATTTTATTTCGCCCCTATAGCCAGAATCTATAACCCCAACAGAGTTTTTTAGGATGTGTCTTGTTTTTGAAATGCTTGACCTTGGCAAAAGGAATCCAACGTAACCTTTGGGTATCTCTACCGCAATTCCTGTTCCATATTCAGTATATAATCCGCTTGCTTCATTGAGAGACCATTCTGTTGCACAAGCAAATAAATCAAAACCTGCGTCGTCTTCATGGGCTCTTTCGGGCGATTTTGCCCTTGGATGTAATTTTTTAAATTTAATTTTCATAACTAACCACCTCTATACCTCCTTTTTTTAATAATTTAATACCTTCATCGTTTTTGTAAAATTTTTTGTAAACAACTCTTTTGATTCCTGACTGAATAATTAATTTTGAACAGTCTACGCATGGGGATATGGTTATATACATTGTTGCTCCTTTGCTAGACTGCGTAGATTTTGCAAGTTTAGTTATTGCATTACTTTCCGCATGAAGAACTTCTGGCTTTGTCATAAGTACCGATTCGTCATGTTCATCAAGCCTAGTTTCGCATACATTATCAAAGCCTTTTGGTGTACCATTGTAGCCATCAGAAATAATTGAGCCATCTTTAACTATAAGACAGCCGACTTTTTTTCTTACTGCTTTTGATAATTGGCTCCATCTGGACGCCATATCTAAATATGCTAAATCTAGTTCAATATCTTTTGGCATTAAGCGATTCCTAACTTTTTTAACCACCACGGCATAAAATCTTCGACAGAATTCTCTGGAGTCCAGTCTAGTAGCTTTTTTGCTAAAGAATTATCACATAAAGTGATTCTTGGCTCAACAACAGGATTAACATAAATTTTATCTTCTCCCATTAGTTCTGCTATTTGATTCACGCTTCTATTTTCCCCGCTACCTATATTGATGCACTCTCCATTGCCTACCTTTTTTGAAGTCGCAGCTAATATATTTGCCTTAGAAACGTCGTCTACATGCACAAAGTCTCTTCTTTGCTCTCCGTCTCCTCTTATAGTCATTGGCTCTCCTCTTAGCATTTGTTGTGCAAAAACGCCCATAACGAGCGTGTACGCGCCTTCTAAGGGCATATTATCTCCAAACACATTAAAGTACCTAAGGCAAACTGTTTTTATGTCATAAAGCTTCGAGAAGAGGGCACAATACTGTTCACCTATCAACTTGTGCAAACCGTATGGACTTAATGGGTCGATGTTTGCTTTTTCTGAAGTTGGAAATTGATTAGTGTCTCCATAAACTGCAGATGTTGAACTCAAAATAAATTTTTTGATCCCTGCTTGTTTTGACAAATTTAAAGTGTTTAGCGTTGCATTGACATTTGCATCGTGGTATTCAATTGGATGATCAATTGAAGGCTGTACTCTAGGAAGTGCAGCTAAATGAAAAACGCAATCCGCACCTTCAAGAGCTGCGAGTATAGTGTCTTCGTTTTCTTTATATCTTAGGTCTGTTTGATAAATCTTTGCACCCATGGGCACATTTGACATTTTCCCTGCTTCAAAATTATCAATAATATTAACTTGCCAATTTTCAGACAATAGATTCTTTGCAAGGTTGCTTCCGATGAAGCCAGCTCCTCCAGTTACAACCGCTTTTTTTATTTTCTTAGATTTTTTCATATTTTACTTTTTTGAGGTCTTTTAATTTTTTACCCCCACCATAAGAAATTGAGCTTTGAAGATCTTGTGTTATTTCATCAATCTTGTTAGTTAAAGTCATTCCGTTTTGAGATAGTTTTCTAAGCCTGCCTTCTATGTTTCTTTTGATTTTTTTATTCTCAAACGAAGCTGATCCAAAATAGGCTTTATGCCAAACTCCGTCTACCTCAACCTCCTTGGCTGGGCTATCTGCACATGCTGCAAAAATTCCTCCAGCCATAACAAAATCTGCGCCAGCAACAAGAGCCTTAGCTATATCTCCATTATACCTAATTCCTCCGTCTGCAATAATTGGAATATCTTCATGGTCTTCTACATTGCTTCCGCAGTCGTCAAAAACTGTTTGCCCGCATAGTTGTCCTGAGCATCTCTGCACGCAAGAAAACATCGGCATGGTAAAGCCAGTCTTATTTTTTGTCGTACATGGGCTTCCTTGCCCTATGCCTACTTTGACTGCATCTGCTCCCCATTTATATAAATCTTTTACTGCTTGTGGCGTTGCAACATTACCAGCAATAATTTTCGTTTTTGGAAGCTGCTCTTTAAAATATTCAATCATGATTTTCATAGATTCAGAGTGTCCATGAGCGATATCTATCGTTGCGATATCTAGCCTTGCTCCAGAGGAGTGCAAATTGTCTATAATTCTTCTATCTTGGGATTTTACTCCAAAAGATGCAGAAATAAGATTTAAATTGTCTCTATTACAATCTTCAATGAATTTTTGTATGTCGATATCAAATCTATGCATTGAGTACATATATCCATTTTCCGAAAAAAATCTAACCCAATCTTCATCTATGACTGACTTCATATTGGCAGGCATTACTGGAATTTTAAAGTTAAAGCCTAAAAATTCTGTAGATGTATCGCATTCTCTTCTGGATTCGCATTGTGACATTTCAGGAATAAGGCAAACGTCGTCGTATGTAAGTAATTTGCTCATTTTTTTGTAGAAGTTAGTTCTTTTGCAAATTTTTGCATTAATTGACCATTTTCATCGTTAATTTCTTGCTTATCTATATAAAAACTAAATTTTATTCCTCCGCCTTTGGTGCCTTGTAGGCCTATTACTTGATAGGTTGCGTCCTCTGTTTGCCATTTGTAAAAATGAACAACCTTTTCCTTGATAATCATTGGCTTAATAGTTCAATTGCTTCGTCGAGTTCAACAGTTCTAATTAAATTTTGCTGCTTAATTTGATCTTCGCTGAAACCTTCGAGTCTAGCCCAGTTTTCCATATATTTACTCCATTTAGGGGCATATAAAGCGGGTTCATATGTTGCTCTATTTTCTGAAACGCTAGCTATATCCCCTCTTGAGTTTGTAATTGATACAAAATCAATTGGCTCTTTATGTAAAACGCATTTTACTTTTGTGCCTCTGCTTTCGCAGTGGCGTTTTACGTAGCTTGCCCTAACCTCCACCTTGTTTTTCATTTTTTATCTCCCGTATATTGCGTTCATTATTTCTCTAGACCTAGCTCTAAGCCTAGCATTTTCTCTCTCCTGCTTTTCTTGCATTTCTTTTTGAATTAACTTTTCTCTTTCCGCTTCTTGCTCTTTTTGCTCTAATGCCGCTATTCTTGCTTTTTCTGCTTCCTCTGCCCTTCGTTCTTCTTCTTGTTGCTCTGGAGTTCCTTGCGCAACAATTAAAACCATAACTTTTTCTGCTTCGTTTTCTGCCTCTAGCTTTTTTGAATATTCGACTAAGTCTAGCCATTGTTTTTCCTCTACTTCTAGAAAATTTGAACTTTCTCTTACTTTTTCTGGTAAAGCAGAGCTAGTTACTAACGCATACTCCAGTTCCATTTTAGGAATCTTCTGGTTCTATATCTAAATCAGTTATAGCGTAATTAAATACTAGAGTATAGCTTTTTCTAGCTGTGTTTTCGTCAAGAATTGTAAGCCCGCTCTTGCTGATGCTCATTTTTGTTGGGGCTTCTTCATCAGGTAGCGCAGAAATTGCTAATTCTGCGGCTTCTACTAAACCCCATAAAACTTTTCTGTAATCGCTTGAAGCTTCTGCTGCATCAAGCTCTGGAATGCTTGATAGTGGAATAAAAATTCCAGACTCTGTTGTTGCAAGAGTTGATGCATTCGAAGTATATTCGAAATCTGGATATATGCCTGTAGGATCTGTATTAATGCTCATGATTTAAATGTTCTACAGACATATACACAGTTTTTTCGATATAATCTTAAATTACTTTAGTAGTTCTGCAAGATCTTCTTCTACTTCCTCTACTGGCTCAGCAGCCTTCTTGGCAACTTTTGTAGTTGCTTGACCTTCCATAGGTGTAGACTCATAGATAACAAAATCTGGAGCCTTCTCGTTTTCGCTTTTATACTTATTTGTAAAAACAATAAGCCTGACTTCTTTCTCCTCCATTTCGTCTCCAACTTTGATGTACCCAGAGAGGTACTTCTGATTCTTGCCGCTTCTTCTCCAGAGTGCTCCAAGTTCGCGCTCTTTCCACTCGTTGTCATTTCCGTTTTGATTGCTCATAATATTTTATTTTGAATTGTTAACTATGTTTAGATTGTTGATAAATTCCTGTTTTTCTTTTTCGTTTAATTTTGAAAATTCTTTTTTTGCCTTTCTGTATACTTTTTTGCTAATTTGATCTCCTTCTTTAGGGTTAATAAAGGATCTTAGCGCTTTTGCTTTTGTTGCATTCATTAGGGGGCTTGATCTTCAGAGTTGTTATTTGCCATAAAATGGTCTTTTACTGTGTCGACTAAGGAGCTATACTTATCTATCTCTTTGATCTTCTTTTTAATTTCTTCCGAGATATCTGAATGCTCCCCTATCCCGACTGGGTTTTCTAGATAAACTTCTAAGTCTGCGATAGCTTGCTCTTTTTTTGCAAAAAACTCGTTAAAAATAGATTTAATGTATCTTTCTGATGGAGGCTTCCAATTGTTGCCCATCATCATTGGGGCATCCATGGTTTCTCCCATCGTTACTTGTTGTCCTTGAGGAATTCCTGAATTTTGTTTGTTATTTTCTGTCATTTTTTAGTCTTCTAATTTAAGATAAAGGAAATAGCTGAAAGTTGCTATCAATAGTAAATCTATGAACCACATATTCTATATTATTTTTGAGTTTTTAATTTTATCTGAATTGTTTCTGAAGTAGCCTCCACCTGTCTGAATCGATTGGTTTATTACCACTGTCTATAGCATACAGCATTTCGATGACTTCGTCAAGACTATTATAAATATATTTGTGAGGAAACATTCCAAGCATCCATAGCGGAGTCTTTGCTTTTCCGCCTTCCATGCTGACAAACACGGGCTTCTTCATTCTCACTGCCGTCACTATCTCTTCGGCACTACCCCAAGAAGCTACATCAGGCACAAGGTGGGCGATGATAAAATCACTACGATCTACTAAATTTAAATCATAAGCCCTGACCATTTTCATGCGATCAGTGACCCTGTCATACTGTTTTGTTTTCATCCAAGTCTCCATTTCTTGTCGAGATGCTTCATCTTCTTCTACATCTTTCATGAATGGCTTCTTGTAAGGATCAAAACAAGTGATACTTAAAGGCTTTAACTGTTCAGTAATTTCTTCCCTCCAATTTCTTCCGCTAACATATTGCATATGTCCTACGAGGTAAGTTTTTGTTTTCTCTAGTAAATTCATTATTCCTATAGAATACCATATATAATTTGATTTGTCAAGCGATTTGTGTAAAATAGGGATTTTTTGTATATCGTCCACTGGGCTGATGGTTTCGTTTTTATTTTTTTTCTGCTCAAACGGTTTTTTGGAGTTCCTTTTTTAGAAAACTTGTTGTATATAAATGCATGAAACCTAAAAGAAAAATACTTATCATGGGTCTTCCAGGTTCTGGAAAGACTACGCTTGCAGAAAAGCTTGTTCCTAGATTAAACGCCGTGTGGTATAATGCTGACGCAGTTCGTCAGGAAATTCATAAAGATCTTGGATTTTCTGAAGACGATAGAAATGAGCATGCCAGAAGGATGGGGAAACTTGCTGATTGGGCAAAACTTGGAGGAGGTTATGTAATCTCTGATTTTTGTTGCCCAACAGAAGACGCTCGCAAACTTTTTAATCCTGACTTTGTTATATGGGTAGACAGAATCAAAGAAGGTAGATACGAAGATACGAATAAATTATTCGAAGACCCAACTAAAGATGAAAGATGGGACGAACAAGACCTGATTTTAAGAGAAGGTACCCCTGACGAGTGGTGCGACATAGCATTGAAAAATATATACGAAACAGAAAAATGGGATAATCAAGCTCCAACAGCTTTATTAATTGGAAGGTATCAGCCATTTCATGTTGGTCATAAAACTTTAGTAGCAGAATCTATTAAACGTAGCGGGCAATGCTGCATAGCGCTAAGAGATGTTGCTGGGATAGACGATTCAAATCCTTATGATTTTGAAAAAGTTAAGGCTGAAATTCACGCGGCTTGTGTGGAGTTTGGGGATAAAATAAAAGTTGTTGAATTACCAAATATCACCGATGTATTTTACGGTAGAGGAGTTGGTTATAATATAGAGCAACTTGAACTTAGTAAAGAATTGCAATCCGTCTCTGCCACAAAAATTCGCGCAGGAGAAATTGGACAAGACGGAAAGCCATTAGGCAAACGCCCAGAATAAAATGGAAATCACCGAGTCTTTTATAGACTCTCTTCATGAATTCGGAAAAGAACTTTCTGAGGAGGTCGTAGTTATTCAAACCCAAAAAGGCGCAGTTTCTTATAAAGAAGATGAAAGTCCGCTTACTATCGCAGATATTCATTCTAATGGAAGGATTAGGCGGTTTCTGCGAGAGAATTCTGATATTAAAAATATAATATCTGAAGAAGATAAAGAAGTTTCATTTGACGAGCGCTCTAAGTGGGATTATTATTGGTTGATAGACCCAATCGATGGTACAAAAGAATTTGTAAAAGGGGGCGATGACTTTTGTATTAATATAGCCCTGTGCAAAGGAAACGAACCGATCTTTGGTTACGTCGCATGCCCTAAGAAAAAAGATCAATACTATGCCATCAAAGGTTGCGGCGCTTTCAAAAACAAAGAAAGAATCTACGCAAAATATTCTATCAACCCTTTTCAAAAAAAACTTAGTATTGTTGCTAGTAAATCTCACATGAACGAGGCTACTGCAAATTTTATAAAAAATGTAGAGCTAAAACACGAAATTGAGACTTTAAATATTGGTAGTTCTTTAAAGTTTTGCATTGTTGCTGAAGGAAAAGCAGATGTTTATCCTAGATTTGGGCCAACTATGGAATGGGATACTGGGGCTCCTCAAGTTATCGCAGAGGAAAGTGGAGCTGCTGTATATATAGCCGAAGGTTTAGATTATGGAAAAAGAATGCAATATAATAAAGAAAATTTATTAAATCCTTTTTTTATTGTTTCTGCCCCGCATATTAACTTGCCCAATAATTATTAATTTTTTCTATTGAAGTTGGTTTTAGCTGCCATACTTGGCAGCAAAACTTTTCTTTTCCTCCCCAGTTCATTACATTTTGTATGAAAAATACATTATTTATGTGCTCGTCATAATTAATATTTGTAAAAAATAATTCAGCATTTAATCCTCTGTTGTCAAAAGCTTGTATTTGTATTGAGTGTTTTACATTTTTAAAGCCGCCAACTATTTTTTGGTAGTATTTTAAAGTATAAGAAGGATGTTTTGAGAATTTTATTTCTTCTAGGTCTTGACCTTTTTCTGCAAGGCCAGAAAGAAGCATAATATCTACAAATGAATCGTGAAAAGAATGAAGTTTTTTTTCAAAGAAATTAATTGTCTCTTTGTTGTAGATGTATGTCTTTTTGCTCACGAGACTTTTTTAATTTTTCTTGCATCAATTGTTTTTTGAGTGAATTTTTCTCGCTCTCAAGTCTAGAAATTCTAGATTGAAGTTTATTTATTTTTCTTTGAAATTGTTTATTGTTTTCCATTTCTTATTCTCCTCCTGCTGCGGCCCCTCCTGCGTCGCCTCCTGCAGCCCCTCCTGCGTCGCCTCCTGCGTCGCCACTTGAGTCGCCACTTGAGTCGCCACTTGAGTCGCCACTTGAGTCTTGCATGGTATCTGGCTCTACATCAGAATCTGGGGTGGAATCTGAGGTGGAATCATCTCCTGATTCTGGCATGTTGCTAGCGTCTCCTGATTCGTCAGAATAGGCGACATATTCATCCGTCGCAGGAAGGTCAGAATATTGGTCTTCGGCAAAATCGTCGTCATAAGTGCCAGTATCCGATACTGCGTTTCCTTCAACCGACGCACCATCGCAAGGGTGTCTATTGCCTGTTTGCCTCTTGTACTGATGTCCAGTGGCAGGATCTACAACGATTCCAGAAGTTGGCGTATCGCTATCATCAGATTTTCGGGACGGTGACCAGTTAGTACAATTGCCCCAGCTAGATGAGATTTGTTGCCATACGATTGTTCCGCCAAAATTCTCCATACATGCTCTTGTATAGTCAGAAGTGACATGTATTGTGTCGTCCTTGGTGACAGCATCATAATTATCCCCATAAGATGCGCAGGTGCAGTCGCTTCCATCCCAAGTAGTTTCATCGGTAGTATAATCTAATCCATCCGAGCATTCTTCTTTACAAAATGATCCTACCATTCTGTAGCCGTCATCTGAACACACGCATTGACTTCCATCCCACTCTTGCTGTCCATAGCTGGCATCGTTTCCTTTCGGACATCTTTCTTCACAAAGTCCAGTATCTCCAAGTTCATATTGGTCATCGTCGCACACACATTGACTTCCGTCCCAAGTTTGGGCTGAAGCAGTTCCTGCGCCTGAATCATCTCCCTTGCAGTGTTTTATGCAATCAGTTTCGCTATTATTTAATTTCTTCTGGTCATCGTCGCACACACATTGACTTCCGTCCCAAGTTGCTGGCAACTCTCTACATATATCCACGCAATCTGATGCGCTCGAACCATTCTCTCTTTCATATCCATTGTCGCACATGCATTTAACATTTTCCGAATAGGGAATGCTGTCATCCCAAGTCGCATTGTCTCCACAATCAGCATCTACGCAACCACCGAACAGCGCAGCGTTTTCTTTCCAAACCTCGGGAGATTCGCACTCATCTGGTCCGTCTATTTCATCGTCTGTATACCCCAAGCTTTGTAAAAATACTCTTGTTTCAGCGCTGCCCACCCCATTTCGAGCATCTTGACGCCACTTATTAGCCCAATGACTATCTTTATTAACTCCAGTCTTGCCGTTATGCGCGTTTACCGCATCGTCCATTGAACCTTGCGCGTCATGAGTTGCTCCGTTGTTATCTTCTGGCATATTAATATGTACACATTTTTTTATAAGACGTGTATATATTTATATGACTCGACAAGACAGAAAATGCCCGTGGATTCTTTCTGATAGACAAAGAAAGCTTACATCTAGAAAATTTCGCAAAACTGAAGAAGAAATTCAAAAAGCGAAAGACGAAAAAAGGTGGCTAGACTGTATAAGATTGAGGTCTCTTCTTAGAAGGGCTTGGTGGGGAATTAAAAGATATAAAGATAAGTGAAAATGGTGGAGGTGGCGGGAGTCGAACCCGCGTCCTGAGTGCTTTCAATCAAGCACGTCTACAAGTTTAGTTAGTTTCTTTTAAAGTTATTGATACTAACATCGAACTTCCTGTTACAATTATTTACAGTTTATTAACAGGTAAACCTTTTCTGTTTTTGCAGATCAATGACCCCTTATCCTTTTTATCTGCGTCAAAAGGTAAGAGGTTAGCAGGTTAAGCTGCTAAGGCGAGCTTACGGCTCTTGAAACCGTTACGCTTTGCAGCGAGACGGTTCTTGAAACCGAGAGCTCTAACACGGTTTTTAGCGCCATGTAAAGCTTTGCACATTTGTATCGAAGCCAAGTGCATCTCCGACTTGCGGTGCAGGAATCCAACATCAGTCGAATCCATAACACCCCCATAAATTTTCAAAGATCTAATTTAATATACCCCGCTTTTTAAAAAAAGTCAACATTTATTTTTGTATATCGTCCACTACTGATGGGTTTTTTCTTAATTTTTTTTTTAGCCCTAGCGGATTTTAAAGACAACCTTGTTTTTAATGTAGGAGATTGATACTGAAATTTTTTCTATCGAATTTGATTGAAGTATTTTTTCTGCAAGAGGGTTTTCAATTTCATTTTTAATAATTTTTTTGACTGGTCTTGCTCCATCATTTTGTTTTGCAGCTTCTTTTGCTATAAAATTAATAATACTTGGATTAAATTTGATTGAGGATAGTTTATCCTCCGCTCTTGTTGAGAGTTTTCTGCATTCAAGTTCTACTATTTTTCTTAAGTTTTCCTCTGAAAAATTTTCAAAAACAGCTATAGAGTCTACCCTGTTAATTAATTCTGGCTTGAGAATTCTTCTTGCTTGTTCTTTAATTTTTAATTCTGTATCTTCTTTTGAGGTTGCGCTTGCGCCAAAACCTACGGTATTGCTTTTTTTGGTTAAATCTGATCCTATATTCCCAGTCATTATTATTACGCAATTTTTAAAGCTCGCCGTTCTTCCTGAGGAGTCTGTTACGCAACCTTCTTCCATAATTTGAAGCAGTAGGGAGTTTACTTCAGGGTGAGCTTTTTCGATCTCATCAAAAAGAATAACTGAATATGGTCTTTTCTTTACTCTGTCTACTATTGAATTAGATTCTTCAAAGCCTACATAACCTGGCGAAGCTCCTAAAAGTTTAGATGAGGAGGATTTTTCTGTAAACTCTGACATATCTAGCTGGATTAAATTTTTTTGCCCCCCAAAAATTAATTCAGATATTTGTTTTGCTAAATAACTTTTGCCTACTCCACTTGCTCCTAAAAAGAGAAAAGAGCCCATTGGCTTTGATCTATCTCCTAGACCCGCCTTGCTTCGAAGAATTGATTTTGAAATTGTTTTGACTGCGTTTGCTTGGCCGATTACGGATTTATTTAAGTTTTGTTCAAGCTTAAGAATTTTATCTTTTTCTGTTTCAGATAAATCTTCTGTTGGTATTCCTGTTTTTTGAGTTAAAACTTTATATATATCTTGGTCTGAGACTGAGACTTTTTTCTTTGCAGTTTTTTCTGCCCAGTCTTCTATTAATTTTGTATATTCTTCTATTAACTTCTCTCGTTTTCTGATAACTAAATGAGGTTCGCTGGATTTTTCTTCTGAAGAGTATAAGTCTGCAATTTGGTTTTCCATTTCAACTGCTTTTTCTGGGCGTTTAAAGCTTCTTATCTTTGCTTTAGATCCAGCCTGATCTAATAGGTCAATAGCTTTGTCTGGAAGCTGTCTATCGTTGATGTATCGGCTTGATAGTTCTACTGAAAGAGATAGTGCTGTATCTGTATAAGTGACTCCATGAAATTTTTCATACTTTTCTTTAATTCCTTGAAGAATTTTTATACAATCTTCTTTTTCTGGCTCTTCTACTAGAATTGGTTGGAACCTTCTATCTAAAGCTCCGTCCTTTAGTATCGTTTTTTTGTATTCATTGCGGGTTGTGGCTCCGATGCACATAATTTCACCTCTAGCCAATAAGGGTTTAAGTATATTTGCTGCATCCATAGTTCCTTCTGCACTTCCTGCTCCTACAATTGTGTGAATTTCATCTATAAATAAAACAATATTTTTGTTGGAAGCAATTTCTTCCATGGATTTTTTTAATCTTTCTTCAAATTGCCCTCTATATTTTGTCCCTGCAATCATCGCTGCTAAATCTAAAGCGTAAATAGTTTTATTTAATAAAAAATCTGTACATTTTCCTCCTACGACTTGCTGAGCAAGGCCTTCAACAACAGCAGTCTTTCCAACTCCTGGCTCTCCTAAAAGAATAGGGTTGTTTTTTGAGCGTCTGCATAAAACCTCTGCCATATCTTTAATTTCTTCTTCTCTACCTATAACGTTATCAAACTTTCCTTCTGCAGCTAACTGGTTTAAGTTTGTTGCATATTTGATTGCTGGTTGTGAAGCTTGCTCTGGTTCATTCGGTACTATTTCTGTTCTAGATCGAGGTTTTTCTGCCATATCTGACTCAGATATTAAAAATCTAGTCTTTATTGTTAGCGAAGCTTGATCCGAAGAAATGCCTTGAGATTTAAGGAATAAAGTTAATGGGCAATTTTGTTTTTCTAAAATAGCAAGTAAGATGTGTTCGAGTCCTACAAAATCATGCTCGAATTGTTCTGCGATTTTTAAGGCTCTACCTAATATTGTTTTGTAACCACTTGAGAAGTAAGGCTTTTTGTTGTCAAAATTTTCTCCCTTTTTTAATTTTTTTTGTATAAATTTTTCTAAATCTGCAGATTTTATTCCGCAGGATGTATAGAAATCTATTAATGAAAGGCTTTGTATTCTTGATACGCTAAGGCAAAGGTGGTCTTCGCTAATAACTCTTTTTTTTAAGCCTTCTGCTATTTTTTTTGAGTTAATTATAGCTTCTTGAGCTCTTGGCGTGAAGTTGGGTTTTAGTTCCATACTCATTGTTACACTTTTATTATTTTAATTCGCTAAGTTTCATATAAATTTTATGATCAAGGATATTCATATCATCCATGAATAATATATCGTCTCCTTTTGTTCCCATTACGCTTACGATGTTTCCCTTTTCGGGAATTGAGTTGCCTTTATCTAAGTATTTTGAGAGCTTCCTTCTGTTTCCGAAGTCTCCTATCATGGTTTGCATGCTTCCAACTTCATCGGAGAGAGTGATTTTAACATAAGAGTTTCCGTTTTGAGATCTTTTCTTAAAAACGTCTACCACTGTACCTATAAATCTGTCTCTTGAGTCTTTTTCCATTGAGTTAAAGGTTATTGTATCTTTAAACTGAGCAATTTCTGTGCGAAAAATATCTTTTAATTTATGTGTGTAGCTGTATCCCAGTAGTTTGTTTTCAAAGTACCAGTTTGCAAAGGTTTCGTACTTCTTATTTTTGTCGTATATTTTTTTGTATAAATCAAACTTTTTTCTGAATGTTTCAAACCTTTTTTCCGTCATTATTTTTTTACCATCATCCCCTACCGTTTCATTGTTTTTAACGTCTGCTATTGATTTTAATAATCTATAGTCGTGTTGTTCTCCTAGTAGATAAAAGTTTCTTTTTTCTCTCTCAGTTAAGAGATTAAACGCTTGAGCTTCTAACACCAATAAAGATCTGTTAGTTTTGTAACTAGATAGTGCTCCCGCTTGTATTAAGGATGAAAGTATGCCTATATTTAGTCCTGCCTGTTTTGCAGAAATAAAAATATCATATTTGCTGGGAGTTTCTGTTTCTCTAAAGCTCCGTAATGCTTCTAAAGATTTTTCGCTGACACCTTTTATGCTGTTTAGCCCAAATCTTATGTTATCTTCTTCCCTGCAAAAGTCCATCTTTGATCTTGCTAAGTCGGGTGGTAGTAAAGAAAAGTTAAACTTTGGAAGTTCTTGGCAAATTTTATTGATTTCTTCTTGAGGAGATGGTTCAAATTTTGTCATCTTTAACAGGCTTAAGCAAAATTCTTGAGGATAATTAAATTTTAAATAAGTTGTCCATGCAGCAAGAAAAGAATAGCTTATACTGTGAGACTTGTTGAATGAATAATTTGCACTATCTTCTGCTACTCTCCATAGTATATCTCCAGCTTCTTCTGGTAAATTATTTTCAGATATTTTATTTTCAATTTTCTGTTTCCATTCTGGCATTTTATCAACCTTTTTCTTTCCTACTATCCTTCTTAATTGCTCCGCTTCGTCTAGGGTGAAGCCAAGCTTAACTGCCATTTGCATTAACTGCTCTTGGTATAAAGGTATTCCCGCTGTAGATTTAAGGATTTCGTCAAAAATTGAATGGACGCTTTGAAAGTCTCCTGTATTTCTGTATCTAGAATAGTCTTCAAGAAAATCTAAAGCTCCTGGCCTTGCAATCGCAATAACTGCACTAAGCTCGTCTAAGTTTCTTGGCTTTAGCTTTCTGCAAACCCTATAGTCTGTATCTGCCTCAATTTGAAAAATTCCATGAGGCGTAGTTAGATCTTGAAGGTTAGAATATATCTCTTTGCTATTTAAATCAATATCTAGTGGGTTGATACCAACTTGCTTGCAGGTATTATGTATAACACTTAAGGTTCTTAGTCCTAAAATATCAAATTTTACCATAAGTTCTGCAACCCAGTTCATGTCATAGCCGCTCACTATGTCTCCTTCAGAAGTTGACTGAAGCGGGCAAATTTCTTCAAGCTTTTGGTAGGAAATTGCTATTCCGCTAGGGTGTACTCCTGTATTCTTATTTAATCCTTGAATTTTTTTAGCTATCTTGAAAGCTTTTTTGTTTTCATTTGCCCAAGTTTTAAATTGCTGGCTTTCTTCATAAGCTTCCTCAAGGGGCGCAACTTTGCCGAATTTTTTAGGAATAAAATCGCTTACTTCATTTACCTCTTGTTCTGTCATTCCTGCAACTATTTTTCCGCATTCTTTCGCACAAAGTTTTGCACTTAAAGTATTTAAAGTTAATATCTTGCATGTTCTACTAGGGTATTTTTGTTCTATATAGGAAATGACTTTTTGCCTATGTTCATAAGCAATATCGTTGTCTACATCTGCAAGAAGGCTTCCGTCTAAATATGTAATGCCGTCTTGTTCTGTTTTCTTAGCCCTGCTTTTTGACACAAACCTCTCAAAAAATAAATCATACTTTACTGGGTCTACCTGAGTGACTCCTATGAGATACAAGACTAATGACCCTGCTGCAGAACCTCTTCCTGGACCTGTTGGTATATTATTTTCGTGACAAAAATTTAAAATATCCCAGTTTAATAATACATAATCAACAAAACCAAGTTCGTTGAGTATTGATAATTCCTCTTTTGTTCTGTCGTAGTAATCTTGTTTGTTTTCTTTTTTGTTGATTTTCATTTCCTTTATTGCATTAAGGCAAAGGTTTTTGAGAAAATCAAAGTTAGATATATCTTCTGACAGTTTAAGCTTTTTATAATACTTTGATTCAATATTAATCTCTGGAAGTCTAACTCCTGGAGGAGAATAGTTTTCGTATTTTTTAAAATCTTTATCGAAGCTCATACTTCCACCTCCCACAATTGTTTCTTGAAAACTTCATAATTAATTTCAATGTCGTATAAGGCATTATGTAGTTTACTTGGATCAAAAGGTATCGCATACTTTTTCGCACACTGCTGGAGGCTAGTCTTTAATCCTCTTTTAATGTAATTGTTCAAGCTGTACTGCCATGCGAGTCTGTTGCCAGATGTATTTTTGATTTTTTCTGAGGCTGCTTTTGCTAAACAATTAGTATCTATTATTCTGTCAATATAAGAAAAGTCTGACTTTTTTCCGCACAATTTTCTATGAATTCTATGTATGTAGACGTCAAATCCTAGCACGTTATGACCTAAGGGTATAATATTTTTATCATAAAGATACTTTTCGAAATGATCTAATGCTTGTTTTGGGCAAACAGCTTTTTTATCATAAACTTTTCTTGAGAACCCTGTGATTCTTGCAGCGTCTTCAGATACTTTTAGGTTGTCCCATTTTAAATAAAAGTCTTGTTTGTCATATGTTTTTTTTGAATCTGCAACAATAAATGAAAGCTGCCAAGGTTTGTTTTCCTCTGAGGCTAAATTTAAATCACAAGTTTCGTAATCAAAAACTATATATTTTTGGTTTTGTTTAAATCTTAGTAAGTTTTCTTTCATAATTGCTCCTTCCAGCTTTCTATGCAAAATTCCTTGCTTCCACAGTGGTCTAGGTTTGGTTTTTGCAATGAAACCGATCTGCCTGCCCAAGAGCCTCTATTACATATACATTTATACGTCTGGAAGGCTTCAAAATCCTCTCTACTTTTGTAGTAAATTGTCTTGGTGCTTTCTGTTGGAAATTTATTTTTTTTACAAAAAGAGGTTACTGCTTGGCCTATTAGTGAGTCGAATGGTAGTTCGTTATTTTCTATAAAAAAAGTTGGAGTCGTAAATTTAAAGGTTGGGGTGCAATTAGAAAATGTCATCAAGTTATTAAAAATAAATGAATCATAAAAGGGTATCGCAAGTTTGAGATGTTTTTCGTTCCACAGTTTTTTAAGATCTTTTAACTGTATTGATTTGCGTGAAGAAATAAATGTTTTACTGTATATTTTGTTTAGCAGTTTGCATCCTTCATCATCTTTGGCAAAAATAATTACCTTATGACAATCTTTAGATTCTTCTTCTTTATAGAAGTCGCAGCAGGATAATCTAAGTCCAAAAATTAATTGGATTCCAAGTTCTTTTGATAATTTCGCAGATTCTAGAAACCCTGTTAGGGAATCCTCTACTATAAAAACTTGGTCTAAGTTTTGAGATTTTGCAATATCGAAAATGCCATCTGCAGAGCCCTCTTTATCGTTAGATTTTAACTTTAGTATGCTCTTGCCTATGCTGAAGTGAGATTTAAAAAGCGGTATCATTATTTTTACATAATCATACCACGAGAAGACTTTAATGTCAAGAACTAAACCTGTTTTTTATTTCTTTTGCTACAAACTCTGCTGCAGGATTCTCTTCTTCATATTCTGTAGTCTTTCCTATCAGAGCTTCTGCAATTTTTATAGATTTATTAATAATTTTTTCGTCTGAATCGCTATAAATGCTTCCATCCTTTGCGTACTGAGCTAAAATTAAAAGGTTTTCGATTGCGTTTTTTTGTTTGTTTGAAAGCATGTTATTATATACACAATTTAATCATACATGTATTTTTTCATTGTAAAATCTTGTTTAGAAAAAATCTCTTCTATTTTTTTAAAGACCTCCTCTGACGGGTTTGGGTTTTTCATTTCTTCTAGTAGCTGTTTGTCTCCAAAACCCTTCTGTATTATCGTTCCTGACCAAGGCGCACCTCTATAGTGAAAAATTTCCGCTTCAGCTCTTTGGGCGGCTGTAGTTGTTCTGTTTATTCTTGATATGGTGCAGTGTGCTTTTATTCGAGGGGTTCCTCGGTTTATTACGATAGTTTTGCATACATCGCTATCGTAACCCCAGTTGAAGATCGATCTCACTGGTTTTTTGTTGGTTCTTGACTGAAAAATTCTAGAAACAATTCTTATTGCTCCATATTCTTGTTTTCTTTCTATAAAAGATTGTATATTTTTGTCTTTATGTAAAACTAAAAATTCATCTATGTCAATAATTAGCCATCTTAATGGCAAGTTATGCGGTTTTCTTGTGATTTTTTGAAAATTTATTATGTTTTTTCTCATATCTCTGTACCCTCGAAACTGAGATCCTGGATATGTTCCTGCTTTGCTTACGGGCCAGTATTTAATGTGCAGTTTGCCGTTGAATTTGTCTTCTATTTGTTCAAGCTTTTCATCTATCTCTTCGTCGCTTAAGTCTAAATTATAATCTTCTAGAGGTTTTTTTGACCATTTTGTAGAGTTATCTGATTTTAATTTATGCGGATGACTATTACCTAGCTTGCTGTCATCTACTGGGGAAAAGCCATTATGGTATAAATAAATTCTCTGAATTCCTAGTTTAAAATGATGTCTTGCCCATTCTTCTATATAAAAAAGCTCTATCCTTGGCAAGAATATGGCATATATGTATGTTCTATGAGACATTTTTATTTTAAGGGTGTACTTATAGTAAAGTGATACTTGAAAATTACAAAACTATTTTTGTTCATATTCCTAAAACTGCTGGAGGGACTGTAGAGCTTAGATTAGGGAAGGCTATTTACGGAGACTTATGGCAAAAAAAAAGGCACGAAAAGATGTCTTTGGGTGGAAAATGGACCCAGCATTTCACTTATGAGGATTATATAAATGAATATTCTGTTGAAAATTTAGAAGGTTTTTATTCTTTTTGTTTTGTAAGAAATCCTTGGGACAGAGCTGTCAGTGAATACTTATACATGATGAAAATGAAGGGTTGTGTTTGTGAGGAAAAAGATATTCCACCAACATTTAAAACTTACCTAAAGGAAGGTTTTAGGTGCAGTTGGTCCTCTCATGTAAGGCCTCAATCTGATTATATTTTAGATAAAAATAATAAAATTGTCGTCGATGATGTATTTAGGTTTGAGGATTTTGAGGGACAATTTAAAATTGCAACTAAAGCCATGGGTTTTCCCGCCAATTATGAATTTTCAAAATCTAAAGCTAACGTCACTCGAAAGCCTTTTGATAGATCGCGGCGACCTTATTGGAAGTTTTATGACAGAGAAACTAGAGATATTGTTGCAGAAAAATATGAAAAAGATATATCTCTTTTTGGGTATAGTTTTGTTTAGTGTAGTTTTCTGATAATTGAGTCTATATTCTGTCCTGCATATTGAGGCATAATGTTTACTAGATTTTTGTGAACATTTTTAATTATTAATTCTACTTTTTGATAAGTTGAGTAATCATATTCATATCCACAGGGAACGTCTATAGCTATACGCCAGCTCCTGTATTCATTTTTTTTGTTCAAAAACTCAAGAAAAAATGTTTGTCCGTAAAGCAGCCCTTTGTCTGTAAAATCAAGAAGATATTGTTGTGGACCCTCCATCCATTGTCTTTTTGCGCTGCCAATGCTTTCTCCTTCTGTTAAAAATATATTTAAGTTTGCAGGCGGAAAGTTTTTCCACGCAACATTAAGAAAGTCAGGAGTTATTGTGAATAACGATAAATCAATTTTTTCATTCAATATTTCCTGTTTAATGTAATTATCTTCTCCAAATTCTTCCAAACAAAAATCTATTATACAATTTCTTGATGGAAATTTTTCAAAAGGAATTTCAATTTGCCCAGGATTATGTCCCCCGTACGCAATCTGGTTGCCTTCGCACGTTACTTTTGCTACCAAGTTTTTTCCACAGGGTTCCCAGTTAATTTTAATAGAGTTTTCTGTAATGTGTAATTTTTGTTTGTAATCATTGCTTCTTTGCGGGGGAATATTTGCAAAAAAACCAGAATCAAAAGAGCTTATTTCTGTTATATTTTCTGTTGGGCCAAAGTGGAGTTTTGTGAAATTTAGTAATCTAGAGGAAAAATCAATAAAATTATCCATAATTTTATCAGATTGTATTTCTGTTTCTTTTTCTACAAAAGAATTTACTGCTACCCAAAGCTCGCTTCTTTCTTCTGTATGTTCTTGGAGCTTTTTTAAATTTTTAGAATAGCAAAAACCTTTGCTCCAAACTTTTTCTGAAAACCTATGATTGTTAGCCTTGCTTTGGCCATCTAGGTGAAAAGTTAAAGGGCGATTCCATACATAGGTTCCAAATGTCTTCCACTCGCTTTGATCTTTTCTGTTGGCTATTGCTCTTAACCTTTCTTGCAAGGAATCTTCGAGGAATTTTGTTATATCGGGGTTGTAGAATTTTTGCACATAAAAAGGGAAGGTTTCTGCTTTCATGAGGCAAGCGTTATCTTGAAAGGCAAAACATTTATATGTATGTTTCCATTCTCCGTTTACTATATCATGTTCTTTAGGGCTAAACCATTTCTTCCAAAAATCCGTATCGTCTCTTGCAAAGATTAAAGTTTTTGCATCATCAGGAAAGCTATCTATAATCTTTTCCATGTTTATTAAATAAAAGCCAGGATTAATTGCTGCATCATGGTTCATAAAAAATACATACTCTGTATTTATCTTGTTCTGCTTCCATGCCTGCATATAATTTAGTGTCAATCCTATATTTTCTTTTGATTTTAATATAGTTACATTCTCTTCTTTGTACAGTTTGTTAAGGTTCTTTATGTATTGATTATATTTTTTTGTTTCCTCTTCTGTTCCGTATCTTGATTCTTTGTTTATTCCGTCTGCACAAATTATGAAGTGACAATCCCTAAAGCCATATTCTTTTAAAGTTTGAATTGAGAGATTTATCATTGCTGTACTCTCTCCAAATCTATGAGGGCTTGTAGAATAAACTATTGTGACCTTATCTGAAAGCATACTTATGATATCTAAGTTATTGTTAATTGCAACTTAAATAGTTCATCGCAAAGCTCTGCCTTTTTATTTAACTTAATGTATTTTTTTGTAATAGGGTCTTGTATGGATGAGTCTTTTATCTTCCAGTAATATTTTTTTGTTGATAGTTTTACGCTACCTTTATCTTGACATAAAAACCTGTCTTGTTCTTCATCATTAATAATTTTAATTGAATATAAAAATTTATTTCGAAAGAAAGATAAAATCTGCCGAGGTTTCTTCTCTATTTCCCAGAGGTAATTTTTTATTGTCCAATAGTAACCTCTAGGGTTTTTCATGTCTGGCTTGCTGTTATCGAGAGAGATTGCATGGGTTGAGTCGTTTTCAAAAAGATCAGATTCCGATCTATCTATTTTCATCATACTTGGTTCGTTGTTAAAAAAATCTTCTAAGATCCATCTGTGCGCATCTTGTTCTATATAATTTTTTTCAACTTTTTGAAAATAAAGCACTGGGTCTCCTCCTTCTGGCCTGTCGCAAATTAAATATTTTCCATCTTTATCTTGGATGTACGATGCTTTATTTTTTTTCGTGAAAAATTTATTGTCTAGATGGGCATGGTTGTAAAATTTATTTATAGGAAAAACTACATATTGGTTGGAGTTTGGGTTTGCGTGAGCTTTTAATATTTCCGATTGGTTTGATATAATCCCATTTGAAAATTGAAATAAAACCTCTCTTCTTTTGGAGGTATACAGTTTATTCCCTAGAAAATAGATTCCAGTGTGGATGATTGAATTTTTATCTTCAGGGTTTTCATATATTACTTTTTCAGTTTTATTAAATTTAAAGCAAAGGTATTGATCTTTTGATATATTCTTGATTGCGAACCTTTCTTTTGATGGCGGCGCAAACAAATAGTCTGTACTGTTACTTTTAAGTGGCGTCACTGTTGAGAATTTTTTGTTAATACTTTTTCTTCTTAAAGGCTTTTTTAAATAATTATCTGCAAGACTTTTGTATTTTTGCACTCCCTTGTCGTCTCTAAGTTTTTTTTGAGCTCCATAGGAATAATGCGAGGTAATCATGTCTGCTATAATCATGTTTGGCCTATCGTGTAACTGAGGGATTTTACAGCTAACCAAATACTCATCTTGATCTGAAATCGTTTTTAATATTTCTCTATCTTTGCCAAGAAAGAAAGTAAAGTTGATTGATATTCTTTGTAGTAGGTATAAGTTCTTTTCGAGTTTATACTTATTTATGTTGTTAAAATTTTCATTCAGGTCATTAACAAATTGTGTGTGCATTTTATCAGCAACATCTCCATGGTCTATAAAAATAGGACCTGAAAGCCCTGCTGATGGGTACATTGCAAGCAGCTCGCTATTAAACCTCCAAGCTCCCTGTTTGTACTGATGGAACGCGCAGACTCCATTGTTTATGCAATTAGAGTGCATAATTAAGGGTTGTTGGTTAAGGTATCTCAACTCCAATGCTGACTCTAGCCTTTCAATATCTATAAAAAGTATATCATCATCGCATTTTATTACAACGTCATGGTCTTCTAGTTCTTCAAAGATTTTATAAAAGGCTCCCCAGTCTACTCCGTTCTTTTTAATTTTTGAATTAAGTTTTTGGTATTGTTCGAGGTTATTTTTTAATATAACTCTATTAGGAAATTTTTCAGATAATCTTTTGTATTCTGATATAATAAAATTATGGTCAGACATGACTCTCGTCATGTCCACCATAAAGTATCTATTGATGATCGAAAGCTCTAGTGCTTTTTCTATATATGTATGCAGTATCTCTACGTTACATCTCTTGCCTAAAAATGTACAGAAGTTTGATCTATAATTTTTCACTTACATATTAAAAGTGTAAATTAAATTTTGTTCCATTGTTAGATAAGAAGATTTTATCTTTTGTTACTTCAATTGATTTGCCTGTTTTTTCGTGAACTAGTAGTCCATCTTTAATTGCCCATGAGTCTTCTTTGCCAAGATATAAGGTGCCATCTTTTTTCGCGGATAGATATAAATCTTCCAGTTCGTCAGCAATTAATTTAAATTTAATTTTATTATCTCCATTATCAATAATCTCCCAAATATAATGATCTATCATCCAGTAATATTCCCTGGCTTTAAAAATATGATCAGAGGTTTGTACCACGTTATATGAAGTAGAGTCATTCATGAGGGTATCTTTACAACGATTTGCTTGTATAGAAACCAAAGCGTTTTTCATAGAAGACTTGTCATGGATAACAAATTCACAATCGCAATCTTTTTCATAACGAGTATTTACTCTTCCTGTGTTTTTATTAACTATAAAATTTAAATAAAAATCTTTATGGGTATTAGATTGTATTTTGTAGTTACCGCTAGGCTGTTTAATTAAATTAACCAATTCTGTTCTATATCCTCCTTTAAAAAATTCAGCAATTAAATGCCCAGGAAAGAAGTCTTTTTCGGGAGTGTATCCTTCGTCTAATTCTTTCCTTGATCCTCCAGTTCGAATAATTTTATTGCTATTAGTAAACTTTAAAGTGGTTGGGGAATTTAAATCAAATTCCATTAATGCAGCTTTATGAATATCCTCACAAGCATAAGTTTCGTTTTGCAGCATAAATAAACCAGTGGGGATTTTATTTCTATCTTTATCAAAATTTACCTTTTCTTGTTTCACACCTCTTATGGCTAAAAATAAACCTGAGTCCGCGTGTTGTATAATTTTTGTTCTAGAAGAAGCTGGGAATTTAGCTAAAAACTCATCTTTTTTTATACTCAATGTCGTAAACTTTGAAAGTTCGTCATTGATAGTTTTTGCTTCGTAATTTTGCTTTTCTGAAAGCTTATTTGCAAGACTTTCGTAAGACTCATATGTGCCTAGCTCTTCCATAACGGGCTCTTGAACTCCATAAGTATGATGCACAGCAGTAAAGTCTCCAATAATACAATTTGGTCTATCTTCTATTTGAGGTTTTTTACTACTGGTTTCATATTCATCTTGCAAGTCAATAGTGCTTAAAGAACCTCTATCAGAACCAAGCATAAAAATAAAATTAATTGACACTCTCTGCTGAAATAAGATGTTCTTTTCGAGTTGGTACTTTTTAATATTATCGTGATTTTGACTCAAATCATTACAGAACGTTTTATGGTGCTCGCAAGCTATCTCAGGGAAAGAAAACAAAGGGCCTGTTAATCCGCAAGAAGGATATACATCAGTCTCTTTTGTCTGCCATATACCTTTTTTATGTTGATGGTAAGCAGTTATACCATTGTTTATGCAATTGGCATGCATAAGATAAGGTTGCTTTTTATTCCATCTAAAATCAAAAGCTGCGCCAAGAGTTTCTACATCAAAATATAGCGTATCATCGTCACATTTTGCTATCACATCTTTATCAGAAAATCTATTTAAAAACTCGTAAAATGTTTTCCAGCCCCCAATTCCAGATTTAATAGCTTCTGGATCTTTCAGCTCTTCGGCTCTTTTTTCTCTATTGTAAACATGAACTCTTCCAGGAAATTTTTCATTTAACCTTTGTTGCTCGCTATAAATATACTCATGGTCAGACATGCATCTAGTCATATCAATCATCCAGTAGTTATCAACTGCATTTAATGCAAGTGCGCGCTCAACATATTGAAGTAAAATTTTTACATTTGCTTCTCTCCCCATAAATGTACATAAGTGTGATGTATAGTTTTTTTTCATTTTTAAATTTTAAATTTAGATTCAAGTTTGTTTAATAAGTTTACACCTCTTTCTGTTTTAAACCACCACTCTTTTTTAGGTAAATCATGGTTTGCTCTAAAGTGTAAGTTTTTTGACCGATTATCGTATAATTGTTTATTGCATTTAATATCAATACCATTTTTATTAAAATAATTCCCTATATTTTCCGCAACATTTTCATAAGGAATTACTTCATCTATTTTTAGTGAATTTCCATCGTGGTAATATCCATAGTTAAGGAATCTACATTGACCTTCTAGGGGGATATATCTTCTAAAATTAACATGATTTTCATTTCTAGAATTCATGTCTGGAATTAAGATTTTATCAGTACCCAAAGGAGGAAAGTCGCATAAATTCTGAGTCCCCATCTCATGCATAACTTTAGAAGGTTTATCATAAAAAAATATATCTATGCCTAGGTTTTTTGCGCTTTCTCTGTAATTTTTTAACTCGAGAGGTATCGCATCAGCGCTATAAGTAATATGGTCAGTCAAAGGAAGAACTTTTGCGTTTAGTTGAACTTCAACCCAATCATAAAAATAATTTCTTACTTGTTCTGGAAGTTCTTTTAGAGGCGTACTCTGAAGCAGGCCCTGTCTTTCTTCTTTTTCATATTGAACATCTTTATTTAACTTACATTTAAGAGTCGTAAGCAATGGATTTAAAAAACAAAACAAAGATACCATCCTGTCTTTTGGACCTCTTTCAATTGTGATTTTGTTGTATTCATTCCAGATCTCATCCCCCACAATTTCTTTTATCATAAACCAAGGCAGATGATTTCCATATTTTTCACGAAAATCTAAAGCGCATAATCCAGTTGAAAACTTTTTATCAACGTTAATTTCTGTGCCATGTTTTGGGTCTCCTGTAATAACGTCATCTGGGCCAAGATGATCCTTCATGAAGTTATTAAATGTCTGGGTTGAAGTTTTATGTGTTTTTATAAAAATTAATTTGTGTTTGTGTGATACTAGCATAGTCTATTTTATTGTTTTTATTATTTATTATGATTATGTAATTCCATGGCCGTAAATTTTCTTTCGCATAGATTGGTATTAATTAAACTTGGAATTTTTGCTGAACTATCGCAGTAATTTTCCGAACCAATAGTTTGCACTATACTATCTTTGTACGTAGATGCGTTGAGTCTCGCAATTCTCTTGGAAAAAAAATTATCCATATGATCATTAAAAGGTAAATCGTTCAATATTAATTTTATTCCTGCTTTTGATATGAGTTGACCTCTTGTTCCATATTGTGGAATAGATTTATATAAACTTTTACTCATCTTATTGGAGTCATGAAACTGAATTAATGGAGAATATTTTTTACCTAAACATACATAAGCTTTATCCATATATTCTAGCCTAACATATTCACTAGAAATACTTTTCGCTTCAGAGACTATTTCAGGAAGTAATTTGGTTATATTTTTATCAATAACTACGTCATCTTCAAGTATTAAAAACCAATCAAAGTCAGATTTTTCTTTATTTAAAAATTTGAGTAAGCGGCCATAAGAAAGATTGCATCCTAGCTTATTAGGCATTGTTTGAAAAAATGTGTTATAATGGCGAGTAGATATATTTTCTTCTACAGAAATCCTGCAATAATGTTTATAATTTTCTTTAGTGATAATTGCTTTGAATTTGTGCAGTTTGTTTTTTAAAGTCTTATTGCATTCATTAAAGACATTCCTCCGCGATTCAACATCATCGCAGCATATCATAGATTTATGAATTTTCATACTTCATATATTGATCTACCACATTAATAATTTTTTTATACAAATCAGTATTAGTAATTCCATTTTCAATAAATATTTTATGAAATGTACTTGTCCCGCATTTATTAAACCCTATGATAAAATATTTCATTGTATGTCGCTACTTAATTTACTACACATATAAAATTTAAGAGGAGTATATAGAAATTTATTTTCTAGCACACGATCTATATAATGGTCAGCTGGAGGAATCTCAAAGCTTTGATTATCAAAACTATTGCATAAATACGCAGCCGCTTGAGGAGACAAAATATAAGAAAACGCAAATGGAGACATTCTTCTATTTTTTATATCAAAGTGATCTGGAAAATTAATAATTTTATCTTCTGAATTAAAATATTGAGTGAGTCTTTTTTGCTCCCAATCAGCCCTAAATCCTAAATAAATAACATCAAATTTTTTTGGCAGCTCTTTAATTGAAAAATCATCATAGGGATAAGCATCATCTTCAAAAATACAAGTAGGCTCATTAAGTGTTTTTGCAATACCCCAAGCCTTACGATGCGAAAGCAGGCAAGCTATTTCTGCCTTAGATTTTTTCCATGGTTTATCGATTAATAAAGATGAATTTGAAATATCATCTAAATTCAAATTTAAAGCATCAATTGCATTAACTTTAGTTATAGAAAAAAAGTCAGGGCATTTAGATATAAATTTATTCCATCTATCCCTGCGTCTTTTTAAGTTAATTGCTAACCCATTCATAAAATGCTAACAGTTCTCAGCCATTGTTCTAGTCTATGATGAGGTCGATGATGGTTTAAAACGTAATTTCTACCCGCTTCCCCAATGATTTTTGCTTCTTCTGGAAATTTCATATAATAGTAAACCTTTTCAAGCATTTCTGGAATATCTCTATAAGTCACCCAATGTTGTTTATTCATTAATCCATCTGGAGGTCTCAGCATTTCATTGTGTATAACTAGCGCACCGCTACTCATAGCTTCCATTAATCTATAATCTCCTTCCCAACCTTCAGGACAGGCCGTTACTATAATCTTTGATCTAGACATAATCTCACAATACTTTTCGCCTGGAGTCCTACGCCCTTTTACATGATCCTCTCCTTTGGTTTTCCCTATATGCATATTCCAAGAAACTCCGTACCAATCTCTAGCAAAACTTAGAGCTGTGGCAATGCCTTTTCTTTGTCCGCAAAACCTTAATGTATTCTCTACTTCAAATCTCAAATCAGAGCCTCTTTTGTACCCGTTGAGAATTTTTTCATCATACATGCTGGCATAGTACGGTTTTTGATTATGCATTTGAGGTTCAAAAAAACAAGATACATCTATGTCTCTTTCTCGGCTTTGGTGCTTCTTTAGTTCTTCAACTATATCTTCCCTGACGCAGAATGGAGAAAAATGAACATTATGCTCAGGATAATTAACTATTCCAATTGGCCTGCCTGCTCCCTGAGGAGGTTCTTTTACAACAGTACTTCTTTTAAAGTGGGCAAGTACATCAATATTTGGATGCTCTAACTTCCAATTATCTTTATACTCTAATATAATTGCGGGAATATCGGGATGCTGGTTCCTTAATTCCATAGATCGTTTTTCTGGCATCGACCCATGTATAATCATAATATCTGCATCTTTCCCTTCTATAGGGTCGTAGGGCGCAGTGTCTTTTAATTCAACCCTTTCAACAAGTTTTGAATTATCTATGCCTGGCTGCAAGATTTTTACATTATCTTCGTCTTTATTAAAGGATTGTGGAGCGAATACTTTTATCATTTTCATTTTTAAATACACACGTTAAAATACATAGTTAAAATTATTTAAGTCATCTTTATAGATATGTTCTACTATTTTCTTGGTCTCATCATTGTAATAATTCGAGTAGTGGAGGTATTTTCTCGAATTTAATCGCGAGAAACTACTAGAAACATCTCCTGTTAAATTTATTTTTTTGCACAATTTTTTAATACAAGAATTAATCTCTTCTAACCTTAAAACTAAGTCTGGCGGATAAAATAAAAAGTCAACTTGTTTTTGAAGGTGAGGTTCGAATTTTAAAAATATTTCTAGATTATCGCAAAAATCTTCAAATTTTAGATAATTAATATCGTTACCAGTTATTCGTTTATA
>Ga0160423_10000518_pt1 | contig 31600 bp, 30 predicted proteins | sample CRUFie14St8metaG_FD_108191 | JGI IMG/M metagenome (GOLD analysis project Ga0160423, IMG submission 108191) | Marine microbial communities from the Costa Rica Dome - CRUD Field 142mm St8 metaG | ecosystem: Environmental > Aquatic > Marine > Oceanic > Photic zone | place: Costa Rica: the Eastern...
AGAGCTTCTCTAACAACAAAAAATTCTCTAGTTGAACCTTCGTTATCTAAAATACCTCTAGCAGTATAAACAGCCTCTGCTGATGTATTTACTGCTGATTCATCATTTGTATTTGTTGATGATGAAGTCAATCTAAATATTCTACGACCTGAACGCCATCTAGGATTTGCTGTTACAGTTGGGTCAGGTATTGCAAAAGTTCCTGATACTGCACCATTTGAATCTGTAACTAAATTACCACCCAAACTTCCGCCTGATGGTGTTACATAAGTTGATATATCAACATTATCAAAGAATGGGAATACTCTAGTGTTAGGTCTCATTCTTGTTGCACTAAACTCTATACTTCTATTTCTAATAAATGGTAAAATGTTTATAGAAACTACTCTATCACCAAGTTGTTCTCTCATTGCTTTTGTAACTAAACTAGTTCTAACACCAGTTCTTGTTTGAGCTACTTCTTGTGTAGTTGTAGTTCTTTCAGTTCTTATAATTCTACGACCTTGTCTTCTAGTTCCTAAATCTCTTGTATTTGAATCTGATGGTGTGCCTTGCCAGAAATCTTGCCATTGATTCCATACAGAGCCAAATGGATTAGTTTGTAAATTAGAGTTTGTTATATTTGAAGCAAGGTTATCAAATTGACCTGTTTCATTTGTTAATATTTCTGGTAATCTTTCTGTTTCAAACCATTCATCTCCTGGTGGTGTTAAACTTAAAGAACCAACAAAAGTAAATATGTCAAATGGATTTACAGGTATTGACTTAGTAGCAAATGGTTGTGTTATAATTGCTGTTTCAGAATATGGTAAGGTAATTAAATCACCTGTTTTTTGATAACCAGCGGCTGTTCTATCAGCAGCTGCTATTGTTGTGCCATCATCATCTGCCTCAATTAAATTAACACCTTCTGTGTGGTGCATTGGTCTTAATTCACCTCTTGAATAATCAATAGCTGCGTGATAGTCATTGTTGTTTATATCACCTACACCATGACCATTAAAGTTATCTACAATAAATCCGTTTTTAAATCTATCAAAACCATCAGCGTCTTGTATTTGAGTTGCTTGAGCTGTTTGTTCTAATAAGTTTAATTGAGTATAATACTCAACATTTTCTATTCTTTGTTCTAATAAACCAATATCTCGCATTGTGTATCTGCGATTATCTACTTTAGTTATTGTAACATCATCTGTGTTGTGAGTGAAAGATGGTATCTCTAATGTGTATAAATGCATAGCACCATCTAAGTCTGTTGGTTTTTGTGGTTCTAATGCACTAGCACCTTCTACAACAGAAAAATCTCCCTCTTTATCAAGGAAAATTTTATCAATTCTATTTAAATAATATTCGTGGTCAGTTGATACATCTGAATTAAATTTAACAATATCAACAGTAGAAGCACCTGAGCCATCAAATGACCTGTTTTGTCCGCCAGCGTCAATAGTTGAAGCGTCATCTACCCTTGGTCTAAAGTCTAAACAATCTCTAAGTTCAAAAGTTTGACCTGTTGTATCAGATGTATATGATGGTATATCTGAATAATCAACAACACCTGAATATGAATCAACACTAAAGAAATCACCAGAACCATGAGAGAAAAATCTATAACTTACAAGTAATCTACCAGTTGGTTGAAGTTCACCTGTTTTTAATTTTAATCTTCCTATATCATAGAAGTTATCTCTTTGACCATTATCTAAATCAAATCTTGATGTAATATCTGTATCACTAGTTGTAGCCGCTGTACTAAAATCAGCCGCCATATAAACATTTAATATATCAAATACATCTGCTTTTCCTAAATTAACTCCTGATGAAGCGGTTGCTAAAGCTTCTGTGTTTACAGTTGCTGTGGTTGATGTTAAAGTTTTTGATTTAGCACCTACGACAGTTCTACTTACAGTTAATAATGCCTTAACTTTATGACCAGTCATATTAGCGCCAAAGTCAAGTGTTAAGGTTTTACCTGTTGGCGAACCACCTAAATTATAAATTGTATCACCTTCGTGATTGGAACCTGTTACACTTAAAACATCACCTGCTACACCAGTTGATGAACCACCACCAGCGGTCATAACTGAAACAATAGTATCTGCCTCGGCAGCTGAAACAAATGTTTCGTTTGTACCTGCTGTAAATGTTACATCACCATCTGAGGATAATGTTCCTGTAAATTGTCTTCTAACTTTAAAACTTGTATCTGATACTTCTGAATTAGCAGTTGTAAGTAATGTTTTAATATTTTTATACGGCAATTTAAATATTGCTGTATTTTTTTCAGGTGATTGAAGTTTAGTTCTTTGTCTAGTTGCAACAGATTTTGTTGTAACATCTGAACCACCAACAGCACTATCTAATGTTAGACTTGTATCTGATATAATATTTTTAACTAATTTTGTAACTGTGGTAACAGCGTCATCTGTAAATGTAATTTGGTCGCCTATTTTTAATTCAGTTGTAAACTTAGTATTAAATCCTGTTAATGCTGTTGCACTATTTGCTATTGATACTGTTCCTGATAATACTTTGTTATCACCATTACTTGAAGATAAATCTGTATCTGCTGTATAAACAGGAGAGCCTGCCATAGATATTTGTTTAACATCAGCAAACTCAAAACTTCTAACTGCTTTAAAGCCTATAGCGTCTGATTGAACAGTACCGAATGTAGATGAATCATCATTTCTAATTACTTCACCTGCTGAGAAGGTACCTTTTACATTTGTTAAAACTAAAATTGTATGTGAGAATACAACACTTTCAGTATTACTACCAGCACCTACTGAGGTTGTGCCGTCTGAATCAAATAATTCAAAAGTATTACTAGTAGCATTTCTAACTGTAAATGTGCCTGATGATACAGTTGATGAATCTGCTTTAATAAAAGAACCTGATGATACAGCAATTTGTTGACCATCTACAAATCCATGACTTGAAGCAGTAATTACAGTTGGCGTTGCCTGTGTTAAACTATCAACGGCGTCTGTGCCATTTACTGATATACTTTCTACAATAGCAGTTGCACCAGAAGTTCTACCTGTAATTTTTTCACCAGCAGAAAAACTTGTGTTAGTTGTTAAATTTAAATGAGTAAACATTTCAATATCAAATAAGAAATGCTTATAAACTGAATCTGTTAATGAACCACTTGACATAATGTCAGAAGTATCAGAACCAGATTTATATTCAAAACCTCTAGATTTTGCACGACCAATTTGTGGTACTGTAAATCCGCTTGTTGATTGTGCCGTACCTCTAGATGATGAAGCTGTATCGTGTAATGCTAATAATTTAAATGCCTCAGTATCACCAGTTACAAATCCAACATCTGGTGAACCAAAAACATTTTTTACATTTACAAAGTTTTGAATATCAAATCTTGTGCTAAAATTACTTTCTGTATCAAAATCTCTTGCTTTATTTACATCTAAGAATTTTGTTCCTACATTTTCTAATTCATAACCTTTAACATATGCTTTACCAGGTTCAATACCTACTGCAAGTTTAGTTGTAGCTGCCGTACCACCATCTGTTGTGGTTGCACCACTTGAATATATACCTCTATTATTACTTGCTAATACTGATTCTCTAATATCAATATCAAAACCTCTTACAATATAATCTCCTGATTCATCAAAAGTTCTTCTTGCAAGCGTATCTTCTAATACTGAATATTCAGTTGTTCTAACTTGGTTTTGTATGACACCACTTGATAGTCTTAATAATTCTACAAAGTTATTATCAGATGTAGATGTTAAAGAAAGTTTTGCTAATGTTAATTGTATTTTAAATCTGTGAGCGCCTGGGGCGTTTACATTAGATGAACCAGCCGCATTATCATTTAAAGTAGAATCATCTGATGGTGTTACAAAACTTTCGGTAACAGTTAGACCTACTCTATATGAAGGTGTATTTGTATATTTGTCAAGTATTAAAGTTTGATTATCTACTTGAACCTGAAATCCGTTTATGTAATAAGTTCCTGCTTGTACTTCGGCAGCCGAACCTGTTGCTGTTGTATCTACTACTGCTGATACGGCAGATGAATCTGCACCTACACCTGTAATTGTTTCGCCATCTGTAAATACAACAGAAGTATTATTTGTTCCTGTTTTTATGTATTTTACAAATAAGGTATCTGGGTCAGAACCATCAGTAGCCGCTGTGTTAACAACAATTGCTTGAACGCCAGAAGTCCCACCTGTTAAAACTGAACCGTCATAGTTTGATAATGTGCCTGAAAATGAAGTTAGTTTAACTGCAAAGTAATTTAAGTCATAACCTATTTCACCAGGTATAACCATGGCACCTTTTTCAAAAAGATGGTCGGATACTTTTTCTACTTGATTTTGTAGAATACTTTGCGATTGTGTTAGTTCTCTCGCCTGAACAGCAAATGCTGGTCTAAATAAAATTCTGTGAAACTTTTTAGCTTCATCAAAATCGTCATAATATGGCGAAAGATTAAAGTCAGTTGGACTTGGCATTTATCTTCCTCTAAAATTCAACAATTAATTTAACATTTTCTGTTTGGTCGCTTGCCCTTGTAATAGGTGCTCTATTTTCTTGATATAGAACATCTGTGTCATGGTCAATTTCACCTGAATTATATCCACTTGAAAATGCAATATTGTCTACCGTTTGTGTTGATGTATCAGGTGTTCCTGTTGCACTTGAATCCTGACCTGTTATGACATTACCACCACTAAAAGCAGTTTGATTACCATTACTATCAACACCTTCATCATTAAATCTTGTTTGTATGTAATAAAGTATTTTATTTGATGAATCATATTCTACTACTTTACCAACAGCGCCTGTTGTTGCCTGATTTATTTCTTCATCTACTGTAAATGTACCTGGAGTTCCAGATAATTTTACTGCTAAAGTTCCTCTTAGTGTTGTAGCAGAGGCGGCTGAACCACTTGTAGTTGGGTCTCTTAGTAAAGCAACCCTTCTAAAATCTTGACCTACTACAAAATCACCTGAGTTTGATGATTCTGTTCCTGTAAAGTCTGTATTCATCATTACAAAAAATCCACCTAATTCGTTTACGGCGTCTGAACCGTGGCCACCTTTTGGTCCAATTATTACATCTAATTCTGCGCCTGATAAACTTGTAGCACCTGCTGATACAATATCTGCATTTCTAATGTATGCAAATCTATAACCTGAACCAGCGCTTGTTACGGTAACTGCCGTTACAGCACCACCCGATACGGTAACACTTGCAACACCACCAGAACCATCACCTCTAATAGCAACGCCTGTGTGAGTTCCGTTTGTACCACCTGAACCAGCAGTTTTAATTTTTACTATATCAATAGCACCATCAGTAGCGGCCGCTGATACAGTTGAATCTGTTGAACAATGCATAAAGTCAGTTGATAAAAAGTTAACTTGTTCTGAGGCAGTTAATGTGTACATATATTTCCACTTATAACCATCTCCTGTTGATAATACAGATGTTGATGTGCCTGTTTGTTCTACTGTTGAAGCCGCACCACCATTATTATCTAAAACTTTATATACATTATTGTCTGAGGATAAAACATAAAATGTAGCGTCAAATAACTGAGTAGCACCACTATCTGCTGTTACCAAAGATGATGATGAACCTTTGATATATTGACCATAGTCGTGTCTGTAATAATCGTAAACTGTTCCTGTTGTCCAGTTTCTTCTAGGTACCACTCTTGATACATCTGTTGAAGCTATTTTCTTAGCTGCTATTACATCATCAAATACATAAAATTCATCTGATACTGAATCTACTGGAGTTAAAGGGGAAGCGTCTGTTCCCTCAAATTGTGTTCTACTGTCGCCTGCTGTTGATGTAGCAAATGCTTGTGGGCGACCAATTGCCAAATAATATAAATTTGGACTTGATTCTGAAAAAGATTCCACAAAATTACTTGCATTGTGTAATCTAAATTTGTTTGTTATAATTGCCGGCATTGTTTTTTCCTCATAAACTTATTTATATTTATAACAGTTAATTATAATTTACCCTAATTTCAGTAGGGAAAGCTAAATTTGTTTTTAGTTTCTTATGTGTTAAATCTCTAAATTGTGTAATCTCTCCATCTAAACTGGTATTTTGTGTGCCGTTTATTCTCAATGTTGCCCAATTAGCAAATTGCATAGGTGAAATATACTTGGTTTCCGTAGAATCTCCGCCAACAGCACTTGTTTGTGGGTTATCACTACCTGAATATAGACGCCAGTATTTGTTTATACTTCTCATTCTTTGACCACTACCAGCACCGAATTTAGTTTCTATACCTCTTACCTCAATTCTTTCTTTAGATTGTTGTTTTATGGTGTGTTGTCTATTTAAAGTAACATCTCTAGTGTTTGCTGTAAAGTGTTCACTTGTAGAATCTGTTAAATCTGCACCTACGCCTAATTCTGGATTACTTCTTAGTGTTGTACCATCATCTGCTGTACCTAATCTACGACCAAGTATAGTAGAGAATAGTGTATTAATAATACCAGCAATTCCTGTATATTCTGTACTTGTAACAGCACCTTCAATAGGTTGTAATTTAGCGTCTAGTTGAGTTTGAATATTAATTCTACCAGTTACATAGAAACCTGAGCTGTGCATAGTATCTTTAAATGATTTTCTCCAGTCATTAATACTACGACCTACTTTTATAACATAAGAAAAATCTTGATAATATAAACTATCTTGTATTCTCATAGTGGTTTCTGATAAATGACCATCTTCATTTAAAAATACACCGTCTGTATCTACAACGGCAGCTACGGTAACTGTGCCTGTTGCTTGGTCTACTTTTTTAATTGTAACAGTAGCTTCTGATGAGGCACCTGTTAGCGTAACATCTGTACCAAAAGTACCTGTAGCGCCTGTAAGTTTTATAACATTTGTATCTGTATCATCTGAGGCAAAAGTTGCTGTAATAGTTGTTGAGCCATCTGAACCTGTAGCAGATACAGTTTCGCCAGTTGTAAATGTTCCTGATTTACTTGTATAAATTAAATAAGTTGGAAAAGTTAATTCTGGCGGTGTAGGTGAATCTTCGTAATTTAATCCGTGTTCTACCACTTTTACTTTTTGAATACGACCAATTTCAGGAGCGTGTGCTAATAAACTTGCACTTGAACCACTATTAGTTGTTATTGTTAATGTAGGTAAAGATGTATAACCAAAACCTTGATTTGAAATAAATACATCTGTAATATCTTCTGTGCCTGTTCCGTGTTCTTGAACAATTTTATCACCAGCATATGGGTCGCCGTCTTGTGTAGCGTCCTCTAAAACTATATGACTTGTTGATTCTGATTCTGTGCCTTCTTCTAATCTAATACCACCGTTTACAACGGATACAAAACCAGAGGCACTACCACCTGATGATGTATTCGTAAATGTAACAGTATCGCCAATTGCATAACCATTACCACCACTTTCTACAATTACCTCTGTAATACCTGATGAACCAATATCACTAACCTCAAATATAGCACCTTCACCACCACCTGATGATGATACAGTATCATTTTCGTTATATAAAAATCCATCATTGGTGATTGATACAGTTGAAGGTATTCCTGTTACTGTTGCCTTAATAAAAGTATCTGATTCATCTGTTTGTGTACCTCTAACTTCTTCATCAATTTGAAAAGTTCCAGATAATGTGTCTGCATTTAAAATAAATTCTGTTACTTCTGTACCACTCACATTAAATTTAAATACATTTTCTATTATAGCAGTTGCCTCTGATGTTTGACCTGTAATAGTTCTACCAATTAAATCATTTGTATCACCAGAAGTACCAACAGCTCTCATAATTTTTTCTGTGCTAAATTTGCCGTCTGATGTTCTTAACATTTCCTCTCTAGGAAAAATAGTTTCAGAATCTTCATTAAACAATAATTTAAAAAATACTTCGTGAGCTCTAGTTGTACCTTTTGCACGATACATTGACTTAACATTTTTAATTAAATTTTGTTTACTAACAGAACCACTTAAATTTTCAGGTAAAGTTGTTAAAAACTCATTTCTCATTTTTGTTAAGAAACTAGAAATAACTTTGTCTGGGTCTTTAAAGTGTACTAAGTCTTGAATTGTGGTAACAGGATTTGGTTTATAACTTACAATAGTTGCACTTGCACCTGATGAATTGCCTGTTACAATTTCACCATCAATAAATTTATCTTGATGTGAAATATATAATCTATCGCTATCTAAATTTTCTACTAATACAGTTGCTGTAGCATTTGATGTTGCACCAGTTACTACTTCACCAATTGTAAATTTACCAATTGATGATGTTTCTAAAATAACTTTATCACCAGCGTCTTCTTGTGCAATGCCTGTGCCAATTCTACCAGCGTCAAGTAATAATAAATCTGAACGGTTGGTTTCTGTTTCTAAAATAATACCATCTGAATCTTGAACATCTTTTAAAACCAGTTCTCCTGATTCCATAAAAGTGTAATATTGTTTTAGAAATGATAAAAATTTAGGATGGTCACTAAGTACAAATTCAGGTACTTGTGAATTTATTATATTGGATATTTTTTTATCAAAACTTGCCATTAGTAACTAGATGTAGTTGTATAAGTTGTACCAGCGTCTGCTGTACCACCAGCAAATGTATCTGCCTCAACAGTTACAGATGAATTAGCAACATCAATTTCTATAATTTGGTCTCTTACAGGAACAACATCATTAGATTTTGGAGTTGTGGTTAATTCTATAACAGATGATGTACTACCTCTTATGTTAGAGATTGAGGCAATATTTAAAGATGTTAAGGTAACAGTACCATTTGCATAGTCAATTGTGCCTTGTGTGTTATTTTGATACACTTTAGTTGTACCTGACAAGTAATACATTCTAACATTACCTTCGCCATCATCATTTAAAAACATTTCATTTGTATTACCTGTAATTTTAAATCCTGTTGATATTAAAATACCACCTGCTGTAGCGTCATGACCTGAATGAGGATTATAAAATGCATTTCTAAAATAAATGTTATAAGTTGTAGCACTACCTAATGTAGGTGTAAAGTTTTTCCTCATTTTTAAAGTTGTAATGTTTGACAATATACTGTTATCAGCGTCATCAATAGCTTTAATTACTTTTGAATATCTAAAGATACCATCAAATTTTTGTAAGTTATTTGTATTGTAAACAGTTAGAGCGTCAGTAATGTCTGTTTTTATAGTATCTCTAGTTTTAGTTGTAGCATTTTCATCATACTTAGCATTTGTTGTTAATACTAATGAAGTTGTTTCTGGGTCTACAATTACAGGAGTTACCGAAGCTACATTATATTTTTTAAGTTGAGTTACAATATCATTTTTTGTGGCAGTTGTTAATGTAGAACCACTAGCAGCCTTGATTGATATAAACACTTTACCATATTCTGGTGTTTCAGCGTCCTCACCACCATATGCACTAACTGATAATGCATTTGGGTAAATTGTTTGCACTAAACTTTCGTAATCTTTTGTGGTAACAGCTCTATCTTGTGCTGAATACTGTAAAGGTGCATTATATCTAATTGAATTTTTTGATTGAGGTTCTGAACCACCTTGTGAGTTAGATGAAGTTGATATAGATACATCTGAAAAACCACCAATCGTATCTGCTAAAGTGAATGTAGAAGCACCATTTGATTCATCTTTATTTGTAACTATGTATTCTAATGTAATTATATTTCCGTCTGATACAGATTTACCTAAAACTCCATCACCAAAATAAACTTCAAATCTACCATCTTCACCTTCTTGTAAAAAATAAACTTTAGATGTACTATCTAAAGAAGTAATACCTGTTGCTAATGTATAAGTTTCTGTTGTAGTATCAGAAGCAGAGTTTTGAACAGTTACTTTTAAAGTGGAGGTATCAGCATTATCGCTAGGTAAAATAAATCGTTGGTCTTCATCACTAGAATTAACTGTGTAAGAAAAACTAACATTTGTTCCCTCGTAAACTTTTAAATTAGTGAATTTGAAAACACCACTTGTTGGTGTTATGGTCACCGCCTCATTTGTTAAATAGGTGTAAGTTGTGCCATCAACACTTGTATTAAATGTGGTACCTTTAGAGGCAGTAATACTTGTTGTACCTGCTGGCACATTGTTTACTGTAACATCTATTTCAGCTAAAGGTGATTTTGCTGATGTTGGCGTATAACCTAATGCTTTTGCTAATGCAACAATATTTTTTCTAACATCAGCACTTTCTAAAAATATTTCATTTACCAACATATTAGAGTTAAATGCCAGATAGTGTGTATTATATGCAAGAGCGTCTATTAATACTGCCATACCCGAGCCTTCAAAATCATAATCTTGAAATTCTTTTTGACTTGCTAAAAATATTTTTATATTAGACTTTATATCATCAAAATCTAATGCTGAAACCTCTAACTTATTACTTGCTGATGTAGCCATTTTATCTTAATCTCTCTAACATTGTTTCTACGGTTACTACCCCTGGTATGCCTACAACCTTAAAATTTATTGACACAAAAAATGAGTTTTGGTCAACATTAGGTTCTGCTCTTACTTGATTAATTTGAGCTCTAGGTTCAAAATTTAGTAATACTTCTGCTATCTTTTTTTCTAAGTTCATAGCAGTAAACATATTTAAAGGTTCAAATAAAAGAGCTCTTACATTTCCACCTAATTCTGGATGAAATGGTCTTTCAAAGTGATTAGTTTGAATTAGATTTCTTACACTTCGTTTTACAGCCTCAACACCAGTTAGTTTATTGACATCATTGGTAACCACATTTCTACCAAAATCTAGGTCAAGGTCTTTATAAGACTTAACTTGTGTATTGCTATTATTTGTTCCTGTACTATCGTATGCTGGCATACGAATATTTATACAAGTTTTTTAGATTATGCCGTTCTTTTCCACATATATACAACAATATATGGTTGCACAATGGTGTGAGCATTACCTGAACCAGTAGAACTAGAAGTTACGGCAGGACCATTACCATCGCCAGCGTCCCTAACAAATTCCATATTACCAGAGGCGCCACCTGTTCCTGTGCCTGAATCATTAGAACCTACCTGGTGTGTATGTGATGGTAATTCAGCTGTTGTAAGTGTGTGTGTTTTTGAACCACCTGTTTCTTCTGCTGTATCAAAATCAGAATCACTATCATTAATACCTACAGGCACACGACCAGCACCAAAAGCCGTCCATGTACCAAAACCTAATAGTGTACCAGGATTTGTGCTGTTTGTTGCATTGATATAAATTGAACCTATAGGATAAACTTTTTGTAAAGTGGTAACCACATTACCATCATTAGTGATAGTATTAGCCTCAGTTGTTATAGTTTTATTACTGAGTGTTTGAGTTTTTGAGGCAGACGCTAAAGTAGAGCCATCTCCAATATCATTATAAATTTCGGAAAAGTTGTCATTGATAATTGTAGCACCTTCTCTAAGAGTAGTACCTGTATTATCGCCTGCTGTTGTGCCTATATCTATTGATTGTTTTGCCATACTATTATTTATCTAAGTTTTTGGTCAAATTTTATTAGAAGGTCATTGAAGCGTTGTTCAAGACTAGAAAATCTGGCACCAATACCAGCTCTAGACGCTGAACCTACATTTACATTAGAAGAACCTGTGATTGCATGAAGACAGGCGGCTGTATCACCTGCTTTACAGACGGCACTACCATTTACTCTAACTGTGGAAGAACCTGTTATCATTTGTGGAGGTCTAGCGTGAACTCCAGTTTCGTGAGCTTGAACGGTATCACCTACTCTAACGGCACCTTGTCCATTACATTTAACATTTGCACTACCTGTTATAAGAGGCGCTCCTGCTGTATCTATTGTTTTTCTTGACATTCCTGGCATATTACTATTTATGAAAAAAAGTTGAAATTGGGGCTTGCCAAACAAATCGTTTTCCTTTAAGCTACGAAGTATATGATAAATTGTACAAAAAATGAACAATTTGAAGTAAATGAGAATGGTTATCAACAACTTTTTTTGAACTTTTTTAATAACCTGATAAAAATCAATGGTTTGGAGAGGCAGAAAGTGCTTGACAATGGTTTCATTTTCCTTTAATATGGACACATATTTATGAAAAATAACACTATGAAAAAAACAGATTTTAATATTGACCAGAAATCGTATCTGGCAAAACTACTAGCTACTGAAAATATTGAGGTTCAAGTCAACAATGTTGAAACTGCCTCTTTTGATGTTAAAAATCGTATATTAACACTTCCAAGATTTAAGATAAAATCACAAGATGTTCAAGATATGCTTATAGGTCATGAGTGTTCTCATGCCTTACATACTGATACGGACGCTTGGTTGAAAATCGGTGATGATGAAAAGTTAAGAATGGCTTGTAATGTTCTAGAAGACGCTAGAATTGATAAACTTATTCAGAAAAAATATCCAGGTCTATCAAAAAACTATATTAATGGTTTTGACTTGATGATGAAACACAATTTCTTTGGTCTTAAAGATGTTGATTTACAAAAATTATCATTGATTGACAAAATCAATATGTATTTCAAATCATCTAAAAGAATGAAACTTCAATTTACAAAAGATGAATTATCTTATGTAGAAAAAACTGATAATCTAAAAAATATGGATGATGTTATTGCTCTTGCAAAAGACATTATCAATTATCAAGAGAAAAAAGACCAAGAGCAAAAATTAGAAGAAACTGATATTAAATTAGAAAACAAAAAATCTGATGATGATGAAAATCAAGATAAAAAAGATAATTCTTCCGATAATAATCAAGATGAAGATGATAATCAAGATGAAGATGATAATCAAAAATCAGATGATAATCCTGATGAAGGTCCTAATACAGATGAAGATAATAGTAATTCAGAAATTGTAGGAAATGGTGCTGATTGTGATGAACCATTTTCAATAACTCAAAGTGAATTTGAAAAAAATGTTAGTAATACAGTTAATTATGACAAATATGGTAGAAAATTTGACTATGTTACCTTAGCAAAACCAAAATTAGAAAATATTGTTTTACATTGGAAAAAACACCAAGAAAATATGAAACCATTTCATAAACATTTTTTAACTACTACTTCTGCTTGGGAAAAAGAAAATTATTTAAAACTAAAAACAGATTTTAATAAATTCAAAAAAGATAGTATGAAAACAGTTAACTATCTTGTAAAAGAATTTGAAATGAAAAAGTCAGCTACTGCTTACAAAAGAGCTACTACTGATAAGACTGGTATTTTAGACCCTCTAAAACTTAAAAACTACAAATTCTCAGATGATATCTTTAAAAGATTGACTATTTTACCAGACGCTAAAAATCACGGTATGGTTATACTACTTGATTGGTCTGGTTCTATGCATGATATTATTCTTGATGTTATAGAGCAAATGGCTAATCTAGTTTGGTTCTGTAAAAAAGTAAATATTCCTTTTGAAGTGTATTCATTTGGTCAAACTTTTACAAAAGATGATGATAGAGATTACAACTATGGTGATTTTTGGTCTAATAATCCTAATGATTTAGCATTTGGTAAATTTGGTCTTATCAATCTATTATCTAGTGAAATGAAAACTAAAGATATTGACCAATCATTATTTGAATTATGGTCTACTAGAAGCAGTCATGATAATTATCTTTACACTTCATCTTTTCCAAGATATCTAGATTTATATTCTACACCACTAAATGAAGCGTTGGTAACATCAATTGATGTTCTAAAAGAATTTAAGAAAAAATACAAATTAGAAAAAACTATATTTGTTACCATGACTGATGGTGCAGCTAACTCTGGTTCTTACATTGTTGATAAAAACGGTGAGTATAAAAGTAAAGAAGGTAGTAAAGCTGTTATCAAAAGAGGTAATAAAAGATATGTTTCTAATTATTATTCATCTTACAATGCAAGATATGATGACGCTTTAGATATGACCTCTACATTATTACAAATTATTAAAGATGAAGTTGGTACAGTTAACATTGGTTATTACTTATACGCTAAAATTAAAAGGTGGGGTCATAATTCGCCTAATTTTACTGATACAGAGTATAAAAAATTTAGAAAAGACAAAGTTTTTATTGAAAATAAAAAACCTTCTTATGATGGCTACTATCATTTAGCTATGAATAACAAAATTCAAACTCTAAATCTTGATAATCTTGATGGAGAAGCTACTAAAGGTCAAATTTTGACTACTTTCAAAAAAGGTATGAAAGGAAGATTGACTTCTAGAGTGTTTATGAATAATTTAATTGAGAAAATTGCTTAAAATTATGAAAAATAGCGAAAAAATCGTAAAAAAAGCGAAAAAAAGCGTAAAAAAAGCAAAAAAACGCTTGACAAAGGTTGCAAAAACCTTTATCCTGGAACAGTATTTTGAATTTAACACTATGGAGATACATTATGACAACAAAAAATAATAAACAGGCATTTCTTGACGCTTGTATGAGAAAATATGACGCTGATAGCAACGGTGACCATATTTTGACTATGACACAGTTAAGAGATGTTGCTTCAGACTTCGGTTTGAAATATGCACCTCAATGGTTGATTAAAGACCCTGCTAATAAAGTTGGTAAGGCTCTGTTTAAACTACCAGCGTTAGGTGAAGTTACCAAAGTTCACGCTTCTAGACTAGTTCAAGCGGCTGAACAATATGAACCTGCTACACCTAAAGTAGATAATTCAGATATTAAAACTGAAGCTGCTTATGTAGTTAGTTCTTTAACAGGTGATATTGTACCTAAAAAAGATAAATCATTCGTTTCATTTGGTGATTATAGTTCTATAAAATCTATTATCGCTTCTAGACAATTTTATCCAATCTTTATTACTGGTTTATCTGGTAATGGTAAGACTTTTGGTGTTACCCAAGCTTGTGCTGAGAAGAATAGAGAATTGATTAGGGTCAATATTACTATTGAAACTGATGAAGATGATTTGTTAGGCGGTTATAGACTTAGAGATGGTCAGACTGTTTGGCAAAATGGTCCTGTTATTGAGGCAATGGAAAGAGGTGCTGTATTACTTCTTGATGAAATTGACCTTGCAAGTAATAAGATTATGTGTTTACAACCTATTCTTGAAGGTTCTGGCGTGTTTGTTAAAAAGATTAACAAGTTCGTTCAACCAAAACCTGGTTTTCAAGTAGTTGCTACAGCGAATACTAAAGGTCAAGGTTCAGAAGATGGTAAGTTCATTGGTACGAACATCTTGAACGAAGCTTTCCTAGAAAGGTTCCCAATTACATTTGAGCAAAAATATCCAAGTCAAAAAATTGAGCAAAGAATTATCAATAATGTACTTGCTGATAAAGGTCTTGAAGATACTGAATTTGCTGAAAAGTTGACAGTTTGGGCTGATGTTATCAGAAAAACATATTTTGATGGTGGCGTTGATGAAATCATCTCTACTAGAAGACTGGTTCACATTGCTCAAGCATTCTCAATCTTCAAAAACAAATTGAAAGCGGTTGAGTTATGTGTTAACAGATTTGACAATGATACCAAAACATCATTCCTTGACTTATACACTAAAGTTGATAGTGGTGTTAGCATGGAAGATATCATGGAACAGCAAAGACAAGCTGATTTAGGGATAGACACTTCCGATGATAATGAGGATGATAGTGATACTATCTAAAACTTATCACTTCATAGTGTGTCCAGGCGCCGGCTTTCTGCTGGCGTCGCCACATGGGAGGAAAATATGGACATAATTACATTATTAATAGTTATTGCAATCGTTGGTATCATTCATAATTTATGGAGTATCAGCAGATTTTTAAAAGATTTAGAAAGAAGAATTTATTACATTGAAACCATATCAGCAGAAGATTTAAGAAAGCTGTTAAATTTGGAGGAAAAAGATGAAGGTTGAAGTTAGAAATGGTAATGTAGAACAGGCGCTTAGAGTATTTAAGCGTAAAGTTCAAAAAGAAGGCATTATCAAGACTTTAAAGCAAAATGAGTATTATGAGAAACCATCTGCAAAGAGAGCTCGTAAGAAAAAAGAAGGTATTAAAAATACTAGAAAAAGAATGGCTAAGTTTGCTTTAAAATCTAGACCAAATAAAAGAAGATATTTGTAAAGATTGGGTGAGTAATGGCCAATCCTAGGTGTACTACTCTTAAATTGTTTTGAAATAAATGCCTGCCAAAAAACAGCCCAAACTATTTTTCATCAGGTCGCCAAGTTCCTTGAGCGGCCTGTTTTTCATTGTAGTCCATTAATGCTGATTTAATAGCGTCTTCTGCTAAAACACTACAATGTATTTTTACTGGTGGTAGAGCAAGTTCCTCGGCAATATCTGAGTTTTTAATTTCTTGTGCTTGGTCAACCGTTTTACCTCTTACCCATTCTGTAAGTAAAGATGATGAAGCAATTGCCGAGCCACATCCATAAGTTTTAAATTTAGCGTCTTCAATAATACCTTTATCGTTGACCTTTATTTGTAATTTCATAACATCACCACAGGCAGGTGCACCCACCATTCCTGTACCGACATTTGGGTCTTCTTTATCTAATGAACCCACATTTCGTGGATTTTCATAATGGTCTAATACTTTATCTGAATATGCCATGGTTAAAAATCAATACATCTCCCTTTTTGTTCCCAATCACCATATCTAGTTGGTTCTGGTCCTTTACGACCACCAATTTCTTTGGTAGTCTTTTTTTTCTTTTTAAATATTCTATCGTAATTATCAGAATATGTTTGTTGGTCAACCTGTCTTGGTCGCCTTTTATCACCTTTTCCGTTCATACTAATTGTCTTTTGTTGTTGTTGGATATCCCACACTTCTCAGTCTATTATCTCTATCTTCTTGTGTTTCAGGTTCGCCTGTTAAAGGATGTTTACCAACATACCTACTCTTTGGCTTTTTTCTAAACCTTTTTTTAAGATTATCTGATACTTTGACCATACTCCTATTTAGAAGAATACGCCAATTGAAAACCACATTTCGTTTGTAAATACAGGTATTATATCATGAGTAATGTGTATATTAACAAACCAGTTATCATTTAACATAATGGTTTTACCCATTTCATCAATCTCATAATAAGTATCGTTATTGTTTGTGTCTATTCGTTGAAGGGTTGCCATGATTGTATTTTTTTATCTAAAACCTCCTCAGATACATTGTCAATAGGATTATTTTTTTGATGATACGCTTCTCGCACATCTTTACCCTTTATATACAATATGGTTAAAAACACGACCATAATAATTAAGGGTAAATAATCCAATAAAAAATCATAGATATTAAACTTCATGATAACATACCTATGGTCCAAAGTGAAACTAATATTGTAGTCAAAATCATTTTATTCTCCTAAACACTTGTTAACAAATAAACACCATGAAACCCAGCACCAAAGTGCTACTAAACATATTAATTCAAACATTTTATTTTTCCTCAGTCATTAAAGACTTTGCTAATGTAAATATAAACTATGCCCGCTAAAAATATAGTAAAAGTAATAGTAGGCATATATTGGATAATAAACATATATAACCAATCTTCTCGCAAGTAATTCATTGTTTTTTCGCCTCGTTTTCCATATCAATATCCTCTTGCAGCTCTTTAAGAGTTTTTCCGAAAGTTTCCGGAGAGATTTTTTCCAACCTATCGTTAATTTGTTTTACATCATCCAAAAACTTGTCTTTTCCACCACTAATAACACCATTAATGGCCTTTCTTAATTCCTTCTTACCCATAACACCTCTCAAGCCCTATTAAGACTAACGCTAAGAATATTACAATACACCAACCCAATAGCATATCTTTCATGATTTAAAAAGCGGCCGAAGAACCACATCCACAGGTTGATTTTGCATTTGGATTTTTAATGGTAAATGCCGAACCATTTAAAGGGTCATTAATGTAATCAATCGTAGCGCCTGCAAAATAAACACCTGACATAGGGTCTATGAGAAGTTTAACACCATTGGTTTCAAACACCCAATCTTCTTCTTTTTGTTGGTCTAAAGTAAACCCATATTGAAAACCACTACAACCGCCACCTTGTATAAAACATCTAAGGTTAAGTGTATCATCACCTTCACCTGCCAGTATAACCTTTGCTTGATTGGCCGCACTTTCCGTAAATGTCATGTTCATAGTTCTACCTCTTTTTATATTACTTATTATATAATATTCCTTGAGATTGGTCAAGGGTGGAACAGCCAAGAGTAATTTGTTCTAAAACAAGATTTTGAGAACCATTATCTACCATAGTCTGGTACTCCAACCAAATTTGATATGCTATGTTATCACTATTAAGGTCGGTGTATAGTATACAAGTGTCAAGATTAGGGAAGGCCATAACCTCAATGTATTCTACAAAGGGTGTACCAAGGTAAACTAGTTCTGCTAGTAATATTACTTGTTCCATATTTTTACCACTCTCATTATTATTTATAAGAAAACTCTAATATAAACTCAAATATCCAGGAAAAAAATCCAATAAAAGGATGTTAAGTATACCTTCACAGAAACAGACCCTTGCAAACTCTGGAGTGGCCTGACCATTATAGCCAGCTTACATTGCATTTATAGATTACAAAAGCGAGCCAGTCCTATAAGTGTGTTCTGTATTTATTTTTGCTGGCATTTACTATGAGTTGGCCTGCTCTGTGTTTCTCTCATCAGTTCTTAGTTCTCTCTCTTGTGTGTTTCGTTCCCTCTCTCTTGGTGGTCTTGCTGGTCTGATGAGGCGGCCAGGTCTTGTGTTCGTGTGTGAGTTTGGGTAATTCGGTCGCCGGAGACCTTGCGTTTGCCTGTTACTGTGCCCGAACCAGGGCGTTGACGGGTGCTGGCCTGTTTTGTGTTGTGTTACGGTTTTTAGGTAAAAAGACTCTCGCTAAATTTATGGATGAGAGTCTTCCCCATCCTGGCTCAAAGTGTATTGTAAACGGTAAAAAGGTATTGTGTGCAACAGGCGATACTAAAAGGACTTTAATATTATAACAGGCATTCTTTTAGTTGTCAAGTCTGGCCGGTTTTGTGAGTTTCTCTGAAAAATGCCGGCGTTCTTATATATTGTTCGTTTAAATGCATACAACATACTCTATTTTTAATCATTTATTTAATATAGTCGCAACAGGCAATTCTGAGTAATTATACTCATTTAATCCATAATGTGTATTCTGCGTAAGAGTTATTATAGAGTTTATTTGTATACGCAATACTGCGTTTGATACAGGCAGTCGCAAGACTGACTTTAACTTTGAGTTTGTTTAAAGTCGCATTACTGCGTATTCTTGAATATAGTCTGCGTATATACTTACTCATAGTTCCTCTCTGTGGTCACCCTCTGAGGGTGTTTCTGATGTTTGTAATGGTCCGTTTTCATAGTTTCTATCTGACCTTTCACCTCTCGTATATAATATTCCTACTGTTGTGCTGTGTTCTACTTTGTTTCCGTGCCTGTCTATGGGTCTGTTGTCATAGTTGCTCACGGTGGTGCCAGCGTCATCTTCTGCACAATGCCATATTCTATTCGTATCGGGTTTATGGACATCTACGCCGGAAAAATTTTTTCTCTTAGTCATCTGAAAGGTCCTCGTTGTTTGTTTCTTTTGTGTAGGTTATATTATGGTATTCGTTATCCATAAAGTCTTTATATATGTTTGTTATCTTGTCGTTAGATAATGGTGGTTTTCTATGCCATTCGTTATCTAGATTATCGCCAAGGTAATGGTCTAATATCTCTAGTTGACCTTGTAATTTCTGTATCTCTAGTTCTATCTCTTGTCGTTGTTTCTCGTACTTACTGCGAATTTCTTTAACTCGTTTTAGTTCTTCTAAGTCTATTACATCACTCATTATGGATTTAAGTCTATTGTAGACCCTCTATGTATGACTGCACCTGTCGTATCTGATGTTTTGGCGCCTTCTATGGTTTCATTATAGTTCCCCTCACAAGTCAATTCAAAATTACCACCACATTTGATATTCATGTCTGTTCCTGAGTTGAGATTAATCTTACCATCAACGGTGACCACATTTACATCACCTTTATTGACTTGTATATTGACATTTGCACCATTTCCTACTTCTATGTCGTAATTATTACTGCCTTGTTCTTTGTTAACAAATACTTTAAGTCTACCATCAATGGTAATGTCGTGGTGACCATCTATAAAGACTTGTTTATCAGTTGATACTAATTCATAATGACTGCCTTTAATGATGTCCACCTTGTTACCAGAGGCGTCCACCTCGTATCCTGTGCCTGTCTTGTGTCGTTCATGTATTCTTTCTGACCCTGTTGTGTCATCATATTCTTTAATGTGTCCTGATTCTGATTCAAATACTTTGTTAAAAGGATATTCTGCATTGTATGGTATTTCAGGTTGACTAAATGTATCGCCTGCACTTCTAGGTATTGTACTACCATCCGCCGCCGTGTGTTCATCAAATTCTGCCGTTGCAATCCCTGTAATTCTATCTGACTTTCTAGTTGTTAATGTTTCGTGTTCTTTTGTACTGTCGTTAACAGCAAGTCTGTTTGTATCTACCTCTGTATCTTTTGGGTATACTGATATTCTATAATCTTTGTCAAATATATCTTTAGGTTCTCTCCTGTCTGGGTCATAAAAACCCTTATCTGGATTTCCTAATTCAGTTACCTTACCAGGCATTGTCCCTAATATAACAGGTTCTTGTCTACTCGCACCATCTCTAAAATATCCCATAACCCATGTGCCTTGCACTAAAAAGGTTGTGTGTCCTAATCCTGATATCCCTGTTGATGTAACAGGATGTATAACTTGTGCCCATGGTAAGTCTGTTGTAGGTAATATTAACTTATCTTTGTCGTGTGTACCTAATATTCTGACACGAACACGACCTAATTTTTCTGGGTCGTTTCTATCTTCAACAACACCCACAAACCAAATAAACCCATTAAACCCTAAAAAATTATTGTTCACTATCTTCCTCTTCTAAATTTTGGTGGTCTCATACTGGCGGTCTCAATAACGGCATTGTCAAGTTGTTCTTGAATGATATTATCTTTTGAGTTATCTTTTTCTTTACCATTAAATGTATCTGATGATTCTTCTGGATATTTGTTCATCACACTATCTTTAATACATTCTAACATTGTAGAATGTGTACTATCTACTGTACTAAATTGATGTCTAACTTTACTGACTAGATATCTTCCACTCATGAACCTATCCCTATCTGATGGATTAGATTTATTTGCTGGTTCATAATTAGGGTGATTAAATACAATGATATCACCTACACTTAACCCTGTAAAACCTGGTATTTCTAATTCTAATACCATTGACCTAAATGCTGTTTGATAACTGATACGCCTTGGTTCATCTATCTCTGATTCAGGACCTTCAAAATTGTTATGTGTCTTTGTTGTTGTACTATGGAACATAACTACTGCCTCAGGATGTTCTGTTGAAAATTTATCATTACCATATTTTAGTAATGGCGCAACAGATGATTTTGTTCTTTGTTTATTACCATCACCATCATGTTCTGTATGAAAAAAATTACCATATTCATCATTATAATTGAAATCTAGTTCATCAAATGTCTTAGTAAACATATCATGAGTTATCATTCTATTGCACAAAACACCTTTTTGATAACTTGATAATGTATCAAATTGTTTTTTTATTGCAAAAGAATTAACTTGTTGCATTTTTTCTACTATGCTTTGTTTTGGTGTTTGAGCACCAGCAACCTTTACAATAAAGTTAGCAACGGCAGGTCTTGCTTTTTGTGAATTGATAGCCAACATATTTTCATAACTTCTTAAATGAAAACCATTGGCGTCTTCATAAAATACCATACCAGGAGCATTGTGATTTGCTGGTCTCGCCGCCTCTGCTATCATCTGTATAGCATTTAAAGGTCTTAATTTAGGTATAACATATTTGTGATTACTTCTTGTCTTTTCTAAAAACAATGGTTTTTTACTATCTAATTCTTGTCTAACAATATTAAATATAGCACCTTCTGATTTACCCTCGTATGCTCTTTTTACTTTTGTTTGTTCATTTCTAATTAATTCTTTACTACAAAAGTTTAGTATGTATTTTTGATTTCTAGCGGTATCACCTTGTCTATCTGTGATACTGTAAATGTAAACAGGTGAACCTGTTTCTCTTGTAAAGTCATACCCTCTAGAGCAACCAGGCGTAAACACTTTAAAATCTAATCTTTCAAAACCTGTTAAAGGTAAATGTGTAGTAATATTTTGTGAATCGTTAATAACAATGTTGCCTGTGATAACAGATTTATCTAGACCTTCATAGATATTAATTTCTAAAACATTATCAGAAATATCCATGAATACAGGAAATGTGGGTATTACCGACCTATAAGATAAAGCGAACACTCTACCTAATGTAAATTGTCCTGGATAATTTAATTTATCTCTATCAATTGAACCATACATAATCTACCTATTAATTAAATTTTCAAATTCATCAAGAAGTGAGTTTAAGAATTGTCTGTTTAATAATTTAATTCTTCTTTTTTTATCTTGTTCTCTTTCTTCGTACTGTCTATTTGTAACTGCCTCTGCACCTGATACTGTACTATTTACTTCTATTTTGTGTGAGTAATCTTCTGGACCATTTTGTGTTGTTTTTCCACTAGACTTTGTAATTTCATAATGATGTACAGCGTCTGCATTGTCATACTTGTCGTTAACAAATCTTTCAAAATCGGCGTCTGATAACGGCCAGCCATAATATCTATCTGTAATATTATTTGTCATTAAAATAACCCAATGTAACTCTGAATCACCAAAATGTTTAAATGCTGTTACCTCTGGTGTTTCACCATTAGGAACATAATAGTGTTCATATAAGGACGCCTCATCTAATATAGCATCCCTTATTTTTACTCTACGAAATAAATCAGTAACTAGTTTTTCGTTACCGTTATTTTTCATATCATAGATTAATTGTGGAAAATAATTAAAATACATTATTAGAATCCTTCTGCTATTGTTTCTTTTGTCATAATCTCTGTTTCAGCAAATGTCAAATCCATTTTTATGTGTGCCATAGGCGCACCTTGAGCGTCTGCTTTAAATGACTGTAATTGATTTTCAGGCGCATAATCAAAAGTTGCACCTGTTAATATACATCTTGATATTCTTGGTATGTATGAGTTCTCTTTTGACCTGTACATATATTGCACTTGAAATTGTGATGGCACCAAAAATCTAAACTCAGATGTCATTTCTGGCAACATATGAAATTTAAATAAGTTTATAATTTTATATACATCATCTTTTTCTTTTTCATTTCTAGGAATAAATTCATAATTAAATGTAAATTCTCTAAAAGGCACATCTTTAAATATTTGTGCCATCATAGGATTTTTTGATGTTCCTAAACCTAATGTTTGTATACCTGATATGGCGTCGCCTGTTACGGCGTCTGCAATACCTGTGGCCATATTTCTTAAACCTTCAAGACCTGCACCACCTAATCCTTTTAATTTTTCTAACCCACCATCTCTAGATAACCCCATAGCTATATTACCTATTGTACCTAAACCTTGGTCGCCGGCATAGTTTGCTTTATAATCAAATTTCATTGCTGATGGTGGTGTATACAACATAATTGTATCTGATATATGAGTATGTCTATCCATTGCTTTTGCTAAACCACCATTTGGTCTTCTTATAACTCTATTATCAGTTTCTCGTTGAATTTTTTTAACTGTGCCTCTTTTTACATTTGCACCTGTTGCCTTTGATACATTTTCATCTCTAGCATTTGGGTCAAAATCTTTTATGTTGATACCTTCAAATTCTTTTGTTTTAAACGCTGAATCTTCGTCCATTAAAATATCAAAAACCATATAATGACCTTCACCCATATTACCAATAGAAGATGGATACGCCACATTGCCGTAAGCATATGGGTTTTCTTTCATATGTGATAAAGCGTCAACATCATTTAACTCTAGTGGTGATTTATTTAATAGTTTAGCTGCTATTTTTGTGTTCTGTGCTTGACTTGTAACTGCTGAAGCTAAATTAGATAGTGTGCCACCTATGGCGCCACCAACACCACCTTGTAAGTTATTTTGAAGTGTACCAATAACACCTTTGATTTTGTTTGTAAATGCCATACTATTATTTATACGATAAATATGGATATGCAATCAAGTAAATATAGTAAAAACTACAAGGCACCTTATAAGGGTAAGTTTAAACCTTCTAATCCTAAGAAATATGTTGGTAATCCAGCGAACATCATCTATCGTTCATCTTGGGAGAAAAAGTTTATGTTATATTGTGATACTAATCCAGACATCTTACAATGGGCAAGTGAAGAAATGGCAATACCATATTATAACCCTATTGATAAAAAAGTTCACAAATATTATCCTGATTTTATTGTTAAGACGGCAAGTAAAACTGTTATGGTAGAAATTAAACCTAAAAAGTATCTATCTAAACCAAAATACAATCAGCGTAAAACCAAAAGATATTATACTGAAAGTTATAACTACATAAAAAATACTGCTAAATGGAAAGCTGCAAAAGAGTATTGTGAAGATAATAATATAGAGTTTAAAATATTTACTGAAAAAGAATTAAAGGTTTAAGATACTCCAAATTCTCTCATTCTATATGCCATTTCTAATGATTCTGGGTCATTAATATTTTTATTCATTGATACATTGCTTTGAGCATTTTGAACAATGTTACCACCTTTTACTATGTTTATAGGCGGTGTTAGACCAGCGTCAGCAGCTCTTTGTGTTGTTAAGTCGGCTAACATTTCTTTTTTTCTTTCTGTTTGCATTTCTTGGTTCATTTTACCTCTAACAAATCTAGAACCCTCATCAGCGGTAGACCTACCTAATATTGCCTGTCTTGCTTTTGCAGCTTCAACATCTTTTTCTGAACCTGCCTCACCATCACTTAACATACCAGCTTTTTTCATATGATGTAATGGGTCTTCTTTTTCTGCTCTTTTTTCTTTTTCTGTTTTAAGTTTATCTATGTTAACACCAGGTATCATGTTTAACAAACTAATAACACCATTAAGTAAAGTTGTTATAACACTATCAATACCATCAAGAATTGCTTGACCTATGCCTTTTATATGTTCAAATAATTTAGGTGCGAACATAGCTATCGCCGTTATTGCACCTGTAATCGCAAGAGCTAATAATACATAAGGGTTGGTCGCTATTGCCAATAAATTCATTGCTATGATACCTAAGAAAGATTTAGCAAGCATAGCACCTTGTTTTATTATCCCACCAAACTTATCTTTAAGTCCAGGTAAAGTATTTTTTTGAAAATCTCCAAATCCTTTTTTTAAACCTTCTAAACCTTTCTTACCAAAGTCCATTGCTTTTACTTTTAATTTATCAAAACCACTCTTAGCAAGGTCTTTTACACTTTTTTTCATATTATCATAAGCTGCATTTAATCCAAAAATATTGCCTGTCATCATATCAAATGCTTTTAGTGTGTCACCAAATAGTCTATCAGGTAATAATGCAATCTGACCCATAGCATTAAAAACATCACCTAAAGGTGTTTTAAAATCAGCTACACCCTCTTTTAATTCTTCAACGGCAAAACCAGCGTCCCGAATTGTGTTTTCAATACCCTCTACATTTTCTTTTCTAGAATCAATTGACCTTTTTAATTCTTGACCTCTTTCACCACCAGCTTCTTCCACACTCATCTCATCTAACTCATCTTGTTCCATTTTCATCCTTATCTGTTCATCTTTTCTCTCAGACCTTAGTTTATCAACCTCTTTTTGACCTAAAGCTTTAGTGGGGTCTCTTTCTGTACCTGGTTTTGCTACTTCTTTTAATTCATCTGTATTTTGTTCAATTGCTTGTGTTTGTTTTTTAGAATTATCAATCATCTTCTTAATCATTTTAAGAAATTCTTTAAACATTTTAACTAATGGACTATCTTTTTGTGTAGCAGGCATTCTAGAACCAGCAGGTATAACTTCACCCTCAATAGGTTGAGGTTGAATACCACCTGCACCGACAGGTACAGGCAACATACTTTTTATTGGAGCAGCTATCGCTGTTCCAATTTTTTGTGCTTCTTCTGGTGCTAATAAGTCAGCCATAATTATCTACGAACTAAACTTCCTCCAAAATATAACCCGATTATTGAGCTGACAACATGAGTATCAAGTGGTGTTATAACTAAACCGCTTAACGGTTTCCATTGTGTCATATCTGAATCACTAGCAAATATCCACCAACCTGAGCTTACTGTTTCAGTATAACCCACATAGATTGGCATTGTTGGGTCTATAAATGGTGCTAGTTTAGGTATTACTAAAATACTAATTACTGATATTAATGCAATCCATCTCCTTGTGTGTTTGGTAAATGGGTCTTGCACATCTCTTGCTTTGTCTATTTGTTTAGCTGCAAAATCGGCTCTTGCCATAAATGCTTTTTCTCTATCAGCGGCGTCTTTTGCTTTTTGAGCCATGATAGATAGCACGCCTCCAAGGACCGTACTAGCCAACATTGACAATAATTCCATAGGTATCATCTGTTTCTCTCCTTCTTAATTCTATCGTTTTCTTCTTTTACAAATTGTTGTAGCAACCCAACATATATTTCTCTTTCCCATGGCCACATATTTTCAATCTCTGTTAGAGAATATTTGTGGTGTTGCATTAATGCAAAATTAACTTCGTAATATGCCTCTAGAGTGTTATGAGCAAGGCTTATACGAAAAAATCATTTACACCTGATAAAACAACTTTACTTTTTACTTTAGTTTTAGGGTTTTCTACTTCTATTTCATGCCTTAATCTTGGCATAGTTTCAAAAAACTTTTTAACTTCCCCAAAACTGTCCTGATTCATATCACTAAAAAAATCATTTAGTTCATCTTTTGTTGCCTCTTTTGCTGGGTAAATTTTATCACCCTCAAAAATATGGTCAACAGATTTTATAATCAGGTCCATAATATTGTTAATGTCTGTTTTAGAATCTACTAATTCATCAGTCATATCAGCTAAACAAGGGTATCTAAATACAACACCTAAATTCCTTGCTTTATCAATTATAACTTTGTTAGTATGTTCATCATCAACTTGAACCATAACTTCACTTAAATTAACTTCAACCTTGCCATATGTTTTTTTATCATCTGGACATAATACTCTTATCTCTTGAACTTCACCCACAGATTTTGCTCGTATGTTCAAAAAGACATATTCAATGTCAAACATTGGCGCTTTAGCCACATCAAAACTATCAAAGGTACACGATTTTACAATATCCATAATTGCATTTTGTATACCTTGAGGTTTACCTTCCTCTTGTGCTAATAATAATATTTTTTCTTCTCTAACTAGAAAAGGTCTATACTTTATCACCACATCTGCTGAAGGCAAAGTCAATTCATATGTTGGTGTTTCCACCTTAGGTAATGCCATAATCTTCTCCTATAATATACTAATACTATTTATACTAAATGTTGATAGGTGGGATAAATCCACCACCAATATTAAATGGTGGGAATACACGACCACCTGTAATATCGCCAATAGGCAATCTTCGTTTCAAATCAGAAATCACATCACGCCCAGCTCTTCTTAATGGTGCTGGTAGATTACCTAATAAACCACCTAAAGGACCACCTGCTTTTATTTCTGGTGCTTTAAAGTCTGAATCACCTATTTGTATCTGTCCTGCTTTATCAATAAAATAGTTAATCCAATATCTGTATGCGAATGTAACTGTAAATTCAACTAGAGCGTCATCAGCTGAACTATATGATATTTCACCAATTGATGTAGGATAACAATCTAAAATTGATACAGCGTAAGTAATACTATTTCTTTCTTGAGCACCCTCAAAACCACCTAATTGAAATATCTCTACTGGTGATATATACTCATCATAATAGTTTACATTAAATGAATTGGTGTTTATACCTGCTTGTTGCCACAATTCAAAATATGTTCTTTCTCTTAAAAACTTATCGCACATAAATGTAGCTGTAAATTGTACAGGTTCTTCCGCCAGGGTCATTCCTGTTACCATTTGTCTAGCAGGTCCATATATTTGATGAGGTGTCATTTTTGTCATTCTTTGTGGCATTGTTATATCTTTACAAAATGCTTGAACACGCTTTCTATGTTGACTTTCTACAGCTCTTAATTGAGCGCCTTGTGAAAATCCTATACCTTCTTCACCTACCTCTGACGCTAATTTTTGATTACTGCCAACAGGTGGTGTTGTGTTATATAATGGATTAAATCCTGAAGCAATGCCGTTATGACCTTTTGGTAATTGAAAACTCGTATAGAATTTACACTTACGAGCCATACCCTCAGCTTCACTTACATAACTATGAAATCTACCCATAGTGGATTGCCTATCACCACCAGGTTTTTGTCTTAATCGTGGGTCATTAGTTACATTTTCTAAAGACTTATCTCTAGATAATCCTATTCTTACATCTGACCCAAATATTCTAGTTCCGCCTCTTAGTATTGCCACTATATACCTCTACTTTGTCCGTAAACATAACTTGCACTTCGTTTTTTAAATTGCTCAACAGGTAAATATACTGCTGTTGGAGCGTCATTAGCGTCTATTCTTAAAAAACCAGAACGCACATGACCATACAAGTATTTTTTAATTGTAGGTTTTACCCTTTCTAATCCTGCCACTCTAGTATATCCTACATCTAATCTTGTTGTGCTATCAAATTTATTGTTTGTAGCAAACCTTTGTAATTGATTTAGTAATCTAAATCTTATCATTGGTGATACATAGTGAAAGTTAATACCCATAAAACCACCTCTAAATGCCTCTAAAGGTAAAACTAAAGGAAATGTATCGTAATATGGTAATTTATCTTTAGTTTTAGGGTCATAAAAAAATAAGTTTAAACGACCAGTAGAAGGTCTAGCTAAAATGCGACCTTGATTCATTAACTTTCTTGCTGTTACCTTATCTGCAATAGAAGCTACAGCATTTCTGTACCATGTGGCAGACTTTTCTTGTCCACCTCTTTGATTGCTAATTGTGTCAAATATACTTGGCATACTATTATTTATATAAAAAACCCAGCGATTTCTCGCTGGGTTTCAAGTTACTATGAACGGAGAGAGATACTATTCTTGAGCTAATTTACTAAAATAATCTAGTGTATCATCACTATCACTAGCTTCAGACATAGCGTTCACAGGACTTTTCTCAGTTACTTTTGTCTTAGATGATGTTTCAGGCGGGAGGTCCACATCTTCAACAGTTTCAGCTGAGTTTCCTGTCCCTGTAATTACCCTATTCAGTTTCTCTTTGAGTTCATCATAGGTTTTAAAATTACTAGGGTCAAGGAAAGGTTTTAGAGGATATTGTTTTCCCCAAATAGTTTTGATTTCATCATCACTATCTTTTATTTGGGAAACAGCCTCAAATTCTGACTTGTCATAGTTCCAAAAACCATCAACCTTTCTAATTTTTAGTTTGAAGTTTGCACCTTTCCAAAAGTCAAATGGGTTTATAGGTGTTTCATCATCAAACTCAGGTTGCATTGCTTCTGTTATCTTATCAAATATTTTTTTACCAAATTTGAATATGAAAACTTTACCTTCGTTTTCTGGATGTTTTGGGTCGCTAACAACAAGAATGTTAGAATAGTATGATAACTTTCTTTTTCTTTTTCTAGCAATATCTTTATCAGAATCCACGCCTGTGTTCCACAATCTTGTGTTTTCTTCTGATACAGGGTCTTTATGACCTAATGTTGTTAGACTGTTTTCAATAAACCAGCCGCCAGGTCCTTGAAATGCATGAGACCATAATCTGACCCATGGCATATCTTCACCTTCACTTGCTGGTAAGAATCTCAATACTGCATAACCATTACCAGTTTTATCTAGCTCTGGTTTCCAGATTCGGTCATCTTGATATTTGTTTTTGTTTTGTTGGTCCTCAGGATTGAGGTTTTCTTCTAGTGCTTTTGTAAGTTTATCAAAACCACTATTGGATGTTTTTAAAGATTCAAAATCCATATTTGTACTCCGTATTTTCGTATTAATATATTGTTGTATTTAAGTATTGTAGCACTCGCTACATGACTATTTATACATTTTCTTAGACAGGATATCATTTTTTTTCAACAATGTCAAGCATGGTTGAGTAATTGATATAGTCTAAATTCTTTACTCCGTGCCAGTTTTGTATTGTCCTATTCACATTATCACCACCCTCAGCACCTTTCTCATTTACTTTATAAAACTTTATATCTGGATAACCTACGAACATTGCCTTCCATTGTGTAATCCAATTATCGCATGGTGTAGGTGAGTTTTGAGGTGTTACATAATGTCTAGAACCTTTATATAAATTATTTACTGTGGCGGTTTTACTATACAAATCATGACCTATCATAAAAATCTCTTTTACAGGTTTTTCTCTATCTACTGCCACTCTAGCACTTGTTGCTCCAGCAGCCCAACCTAAATCTCTGTAATTTGGTATAACATCTCTTACATCATGGGACATATCAGGTTCTTTTATCCACGATACATGAATACCAGAATGTTTAATTCTTTTTTGTATAACTTCTCTTGTCATACCTTTTGCTTCTTCTTGTTGTATAATTTTTGCTAAACCTTCTAATGTTGAACCATGAAATACAAATTCTTTAGAATCGCCTCTTTCATTTTCGTTATGAGAATCATAATATTCTTTTAATTCATCTCTTGTAATATTTGTAATACTACCATAAACCATCATCTCGTAATGCATAGCAGGTACTTTTTGCCAATTTCTAAAATAACAAGGTATCTTTTGTGCTAAACCAGAATGGTATATTTCATGTTCAATACCATGGTCAACTGCAATTAAAACATCAGGTGTAAAATCACGATAGATGGCATTACAACCATATATTTTACCGTGAGGTCGTAATTGTTCTAAATCAAAACCTTGTCTACTTTCACCATTGCCTATACAAAAAACTCTCATCTTACAAACTCTACATCACTTTCTGTAACTACAGCTACTCTTGCACCACAAGGTAATAATGTTTTTTCATTGCCACTATAAACTACTGTTGAAGGTCCTTTTATTGAAACCTCATGGCAATAGGTATTTTTCTTACCTTGTTTTACAGTTAAAACAGGATTGTTTTCGTTGTTCTTTTTGTTAGCACGAATGATATGTTGATTTACATGAATATATGTTTTCATTGTTTGTACCTAAAAATGTATTTTGACCATAAATAACTTCTTATAATACTTACGACCATGAATATAATCGCAAGGTGAAACATTGCCCATACCTCAATGTATATACCATAAAATGGAAATACTGTCAATTGTATAATGATTGATAGTATCAGGCCACTTCCAATATCAAGTGTTCTATGTAACAAATGTTTAGAATTTGTCATTGTATAAACTCCTGTATTGTTGATGATACTGCTATTCTATCCTGTACAATATCATAATAATTTTTATCTATTTCAATACCCATATATTGTCTATTAAGAAGTTTACTAGCAATTACTGTTGACCCAATACCCATAAAAGGGTCAAGAACAACATCATTTTCATTACTGCTATTTTCA
>Ga0160423_10000519_pt1 | contig 31597 bp, 25 predicted proteins | sample CRUFie14St8metaG_FD_108191 | JGI IMG/M metagenome (GOLD analysis project Ga0160423, IMG submission 108191) | Marine microbial communities from the Costa Rica Dome - CRUD Field 142mm St8 metaG | ecosystem: Environmental > Aquatic > Marine > Oceanic > Photic zone | place: Costa Rica: the Eastern...
AACAGACGCAACAATTCGTTTGAGAGTTAATAAGGAATATAAGAACTTTTCTAATCCAACAAATTCAACTGGAGGACCAAACGGAGGTAAGCCTATGTATTCTTGGAACACAAGTGATATAGCAACGGAACTTGGAAGCGCAGATGAATTAACAAGTGCTTTGGATTTAATTAATGTAGTTCCTAACCCATATTTTGCATATTCTGAATATGAAAGAAATAGACTAGATACAAGAGTGAAAATAACAAATTTACCAGAAAGATGTGAGATAAATATTTATAACACTGTGGGAAAATTAATAAAGTCTTTCAAGAAGGATAGCCCTTCTACATATATTGATTGGTTATTAATTAATAACAAGAATATACCTGTAGCTGGAGGTGTTTATTTGATACATGTTGATGTTCCTGGAATAGGAGAAGTAATATTAAAATCTTTTATTACTATGCGGCAAACTGACTTACAGAATATTTGAAGGCAGTGAGATGCGGAAAGTAGTACCAATATTTTGTTCAGACTCAAGAACATAAACTTGACCTTTGTGGTATTCTTTAATAATTCTTTTAACAAGTGATAGTCCGAGTCCCCAACCTCTTTTTTTTGTCGAAAATCCTGGTTCAAATATATTTTTTATTTGTTTAGATGGTATTCCTCTTCCATTATCCTTTATATCGATATGAACCCACCCAGAAACTTGTTTAAGATTAATATTTAGTATTCCCTTTCCTTCCATAGCATCGATGGCATTTTTAATTATATTCTCTAAGACCCATTCAATTAATGATGAATTATGTAAAGCGGAAAGATTATTATTTGTTTCAAATATAATTTCAATTTTATCAGAGATACGAGGGCGGAGATAATTAATTAAAATATTTATTGTTCTAGATATATCTGTATCTTCTAATTTAGCTTCGGAGCCAATTTTAGAAAATCTGTCAGTCACCTTTTCTAAACGATTTACATCTTTTTGCATTTCAATAGTAATCATTTTATCAACACCTTTATTTTCTAAAAGGTTAACCCATGCTATTAGAGAGGATAAAGGTGTGCCAAGTTGGTGTGCTGTTTCTTTTGCCATTCCTGCCCAAACTTTATTTTGTTCGGCTTTTCTAAACGTGCTAAATATTAAGTATCCAATTATAGCAAATAAACCAATCACTAAAAATTGAATATATGGGAAGTATTTAAGCTGTTTTAATTCCGGACTATTATCAAAGTATAGTGTACTTGAATTACCATTTTTAAAATCAATAATTATTGGATTATTTTGATTTTTTAATTTTTCAATATGAATAGATATATTGGATTTAGATATTTTATAATTTTTTATGTTAGTTCCAATAATTTCCTTCGTTTTATTATCTAATAGTATTACAGAAACTAAATTTTCATTATTGATTAAGTCATTATTAAATGCATTGATTAAAGAATCACGTTCTCTTTCTAATCGAGTAATTGCTTTAGAGTCATTATAGTAATAGGTCATAAAAAGATTATCATATACTTCAATGGTAAATGGTGGGTTTTTTTTGGCCCATTTTTCGGCTAATCTTACCAAAGAATCTTCGAAAAAAGAAAAAACTTCTTCTTTTTTTAATTTAGAATATCTAGCACTTATTGTATTAGTGTCAAAATCTAGATTGATATTTCCTGAATGTTTTCTATTGTTATCTAACAGTATAACAGGAATATCTGTGTTTTCTTGTATGATTTTAAGTGGAAAAGCATAGTTTGTTATTTGATTGAGAGGCGTTGGTTTTGAAACTTCTTTTGTTGCATTTATCCAAAGCTTCATTTTCTCACGTTCTCGTGCTCTTAGTTTGCTAAATGTATTATTTGTTAGTTGAACTAGCTCGATTTTCTTTTTTATAGCATCAGCCCATTGTGTCGCCCTTTCTCGTTCTCTTTCTCCTACTTTAGATACAATTCTGTTCGACACAAATAAAGATAGACTAACTAGTATCAGTGCGAAAATCAATAAGGCGATTTTCCATTTCTGCTTTCTTGAATATAAATTCATAAACTCATCTAAGTTAATTAGAATAAATTATAAATTTCACATCTAATTTTTTTAACTAGATTTACTAAAGATTTTATAGATTAAAAATAAAATGTAAGTTTAAAATTAAATTAATACTTCGGTAATCCATGGTTCAAAATCCAATTTTTGTTTTTTTGTCTACATTCTTATCACTCATCCTTATTTTTTTCTTATTCCCTATTAATCTTTTTGATGGTAAGATTGTTTATGAATATTCATCTAAAGAACACATAATTGATGCGCCCTTAAGCCTTTCTTATTTTATAGGTTTAGGTTATGATGAGTCTGATATGGTTAGTGTTAAGGAATTTTATTTAACTATAAAAGGTTCTATAATGGCCTCAATTTTAATATTCGGTTTCCCAACATTATTGGCCCTAAGAGTTTACTTAAAAAGCAAAAAAAATTAAGGAAGAAGTTTTAAATATTATTGTAAAATCATATGTCAATTATTCCAATCATCTTTGGCGTACAGTAATTAATCCATTTGGTGAAAATAATTTTTTTACGTTTTTAATCCTTGCTTCATTAATTGTTTGGGGATTAGAAATTATCTATCCATGGCGTAAGAATCAATCAATTATTCGACGTGGCTTCTGGCTTGATTTATTTTATATGGGTTTTAATTTTTATATTTTTAATCTAATTATTTTTATTGCATTATCTAATACTACAGCTTATTTATTTTCATCCTTGATGCTTTCAATAGGGTTGCCAAAAGTTGGCATATTAGATGTTTCATTATGGAATCCTTTTTTTCAAATAATTATTTATTTTATCATATCGGATTTTATTCAGTGGTTAATTCATAATTTGTTTCATAGAGTAAAATGGTTGTGGAAGTTTCATAAGATACATCATTCAGTAACTGAGATGGGTTTTTTAGCTCATTTTCGATTTCATTTTATGGAAAATGTTATATATAAAACTAGTTTATATGTTGTTATAGGATATTTATTTAATTTTAATTTGGAACATGCATTTTTTCTACATTCATTCACTATCCTTGTAGGTCATTTAAATCATTCTAATATAAGTTTGGACTATGGTTTGTTGAAGTATATTTTAAACAACCCTAAGATGCATATTTGGCATCACGCTAAAGATTTACCAGATCGTTATTCTAATGGAGTAAATTTTGGTATTTCCTTAAGCATATGGGATTATATTTTTAAAACTAATTATATACCCCGAGATGGTCGGGATATATCTATTGGATTTAATGGTGTCGAAAAGTTTCCAAATCGATTTATTTCACAACAATTAAATCCTTTTAAATCAAAAAATAAATAACTACTTTAAAAACTCAGACATTGAATTTTTAGTTATTATTTCTTCAATCCTATTAATATGAACTCGTTCTTGTAGCATTGAATCTCGATCTCTTATCGTTACAGTCTCGTCATCTAATGTTTGATGATCAATCATAATAGAGTGTGGTGTACCAATTGCATCTTGACGACGATAGCGTTTACCTGGAGAATCTTTTTCGTCATATAGGCAATTAAATTTGAATTTTAATTCATTAAATATTGTTTTTGCTTTTTCTGGGAGACCATCTTTACGAGTCAAAGGCATAATGGCAGCTTTATAGGGGGATAATGCTGGTGGTAACGAGAGTAATATACGATTAGATCCATCGTTTAATTTTTCAGTTTTCAAAGATGAACTTAGTATGGCTAAGAATAATCTGTCTAATCCAATTGAAGTTTCAATCACATATGGTACATAATTTTGATTTAATTTTGGATCGAAATATTGTAGTTTTTTACCTGAAAATTCTTCATGTTGTTTTAAGTCAAAGTCTGTTCTTGAGTGAATGCCTTCAAGCTCCTTAAATCCCATTGGGAAATTATATTCAATATCACATGCAGCATCAGCATAATGAGCTAATTTGATATGTTCGTGGAACCTATAATTTTCTTCACCGAGACCAAGTTTATAATGCCATTTAATACGTTCTTCTTTCCAATATTTATACCATATTTTTTCTTCACCAGGTGGAATGAAAAATTGCATTTCCATTTGCTCAAATTCTCTCATTCTGAAGATGAACTGACGAGCAATAATTTCATTTCTAAAAGCTTTTCCTATTTGTGCAATACCAAATGGAATCTTCATTCTACCAGTTTTTTGAACATTTGAAAAGTTAACAAAAATACCTTGTGCAGTCTCAGGCCTTAAATATATTTTAGCAGATTCTCCCTCAACAGAACCCATTTCAGTTGAAAACATAAGGTTGAACTGTCTTACTTCTGTCCAATTTTTTGAACCAGAAATAGGACACGAAATTTCTAAATCAACTATGAGATTATAGATTTCTTCAAGATTGTTTTCTTCAAGATTTTTTTTTATTCGATTTTCAACTGCATTTATAGCACTTAGATGGCGAATTATATTTGGATTTGTTTGCTTAAATTTAGTTTCGTTAAAACTGTCTCCAAACCGTTTCTTACCTTTAAGAATTTCTTTATTTATTTTCTTATGAATTTTTTCGATGTGATCCTCAATTAATATATCTGCTCTATATCTTTTTTTTGAGTCTTTATTGTCAATTAATGGATCGTTGAATGCATCAGTATGACCTGAAGCTTTCCAGATATTAGGATGCATGAAAATAGCAGAGTCTATACCAACAATATTTTCATGAATTTGAACCATTGATTTCCACCAATAGGATTTTATATTATTTTTCAACTCAGAACCTATCTGCCCATAGTCATACGTTGCGGATAAACCATCATATATTTCGGAACTAGGGAAAATAAAACCATATTCTTTAGCATGTGAAATTATGTACTTTAATTTGTCTTCTTTTTGCGCCATTTTTCAAATATATAAAAAGGCATTTATTTCCTATTTATTAATAGGAATATTTGTCTTAATAATGGAATTATATCCGTTATCGATATTAATTAATTTTGAGTAACCATTCTTCCTCAGTAAAGAAATTGCAATTACACTTCTATATCCTCCTGCACAATGTAGATAGTAAGTTTCTTTTATGTTTAACTTGCTTAAATCATTTATCATATAGTCTAATGGATAATGTAATGCATTTTTAATATGTTCTAGATTATATTCTCCTGGCTTACGTACATCAACAATTTTAGAGTGATTGTATTTTTTTGATAGTTCCTCAGCATTTATAGAGGATATTGTGTTTAAATTTTTTCCTGCATCTAAATAGGATTTAAAACCACCCTTAAGGTATCCTATTGTATTATCGTATCCAACTCTAGCTAAACGAGTTATTGCTTCTTCTTCAGATCCTTCTGGAGCTATTAATATAATTTTCTGATTAATATTTTCAATTAGTACTCCAACCCACATAGCAAATGTCCCATTTAATCCAATGAATAAAGAACCAGGGATAAAACCATTAATAAATTCAGATTGATGTCTTACATCTAAAATTAAGGCGCCTGATTTAGCCTCTGACTCAAACTCACTTAATGTTAATTCTTTATTTCCTTTTGCTAGTATATAATCAAATGATTCATAACCTGTTTTGTTTAATAGAGCATTTTTAGGGAAGTATTGAGGAGGAGGAAGGATTCCATCAGTAACTTCTTTAATAAATTCATCCCTAGTCATATCAGCTCTTAAGGCATAATTAATTTTTTTTTGTTCACCAAGTGTGCCAATTGTTTCTGAACTCATACTTTTACCGCAAGATGAACCAGCTCCATGTCCAGGATAGATAATTAAGGAGTCATCTAAAGGCATAATTCGATTTCTCAATGAGTCAAATAACATACCTGCTAAATCTTCACGTGATAGATTTGATTTAATAGCTAAATCAGGTCTACCAACATCACCTAAAAATAAGGTGTCTCCCGTAAATATAGCAGTATCTTTTCCTTCCTCATCAATTAATAAATATGTAGATGACTCTGGAGTATGGCCAGGTGTGTGAATGACTTTTAGTATGACATCTCCAATTTTAAATTCCTGATTATCTTTTGCATTGATGACATCAAATTCAGGATTTGCATTTGGTCCAAAGACAATTTTGGCTCCAGTTTTTTTTGCTAAATCTAAATGACCTGAAACAAAATCCGCATGGAAATGAGTTTCGAAAATATATTTAATATTTGCTCCATTATTATTTGCAACATCAATATATGGTTGAGTTTCTCTTAATGGATCTATGATAATCGCTTCTCCTTTACTTTCAATATAGTAAGCTGCTTCTGCGAGACATTTAGTATAAAATTGTTCTACAATCATTTTCAGTTAAATTTATTTGATTGATTCATTAATATTTTCAATATAATTTAAAATTTTCTCTTGTCCCAATTTAGATAACGCTGAGGTGATAAAAATAGGAGGTAATTCTTCCCAAAAGTTTGACATCACTTTTTTATATTTCATTAAATTTTTTTGCAGTGAGCTGCTTGATAGTTTATCAACTTTTGTGAAAACCATTGAAAAAGGAATTTTTTCTTCACCACACCAATTCATAAATTCTAGATCGATCTTTTGTGGTTCTAATCGACAATCTAATAGAACAAATACATTTGCAAGTTCTTTTCTTTTTTTGAGATAATTAGAAATAAATTTTTCCCACTTATATCTGGCTGTTTTTGAAACCTTAGCATAGCCATAGCCAGGTAAATCAACTAAATACCAATTATCATTAATAATAAAATGATTAATCAATTTTGTTTTTCCAGGACTTCCTGATGTTTTTGCTAATTTTTTTCTTCCTGTAATTAGATTGATTAGTGATGACTTTCCAACATTTGACCTACCAATAAAAGCATATTCGGGTAATCCTTCTTTAGGGCACAGATTAATGTCCGTATTAGAGATTACAAATTCTGCTTTTTTAATTTTCATCTATTTCCCTTTTACACAAAGATATATTTTTAAAGAAAATCTTTTTACTAACATATCTCATCTGTAGTTCATTTTAGTATTTTAGTTACGACTAAATCATTTATTAAACATATATGAAACTAAGTTATAAAGAATTAGGTATTGGAAGCCCATTACTTATTTTACACGGTTTATTTGGTTTTTCAGATAACTGGCAATCTCAAGCTAAGAAATTATCAAACTATTATCGTGTCTTTTTAATTGATTTAAGAAATCATGGGCGCTCTCCTTGGTCAGATGATTTTTCTTATACTATTATGGCTAATGATATCTTTGAATTATGCGAAGATTTAAATCTTAATGAAATTATTTTATTAGGTCATTCTATGGGAGGTAAAGTTGCGATGAATTTTGCTCAAAATTACTCAGAATTAATTAAGAAATTAATTATTGTTGATATTGGGATCAAAAAATATAACATGAGACATTCTCATATTTTATCAGCTATAAATTCAATTGATCTTCACAAGATATCTAATCGAAGAGAGGTTGGAGAAATAATGAACCCTTATTTGGAATCTGAATCAGTAAAGCAATTTTTATTGAAAAATTTGTATTGGGAGTCAAAAGGCAAACTAGCATGGAGAATGAACGTAAAAGTATTAGAACGTGAGATGGATAATATACTTTCTGCTATTGATAATATAATTGTGAATGTTCCAACATTATTTTTAAGAGGTTCAGAATCAGATTATATTTTAGACTCTGATATTGAATCAATTGAAGAGTTGTTTATTGATTCAGAGATACAAGTTATTCATAAATCAGGTCATTGGGTTCACGCTGAGTCTCCTGAAAATTTTTATCAAAGTGTTCTATCTTTTTGTTTGAGATAGATTAATAAGTAAGAGTTTATTTAAGATATTAAAAGCATGTTTTTTAATTTTATAATTAAAATCTTAATATGCGTGTTTTTATTGTTGATGATAGGAAATTAACTATAGGTGCTTGGAAAAATTTGCTTTCTGACATTGAAGACATTGAAATTGTTGGAGTCACAATGGAAAGTGATGAGGCATTAAATGGGATTAAGTTATATAGACCTGAGATTGTTTTATTGGACTTAAACTTAAAGGATACTCCTGGGATTGATTTTTGTGAAAAAATCATAAGTGAATCTCCAAAAATAAAAGTTATTGCAGTTTCAGTATATAATAAGACAGCTATTGTTAAACGAATTATTTCAAAAGGGGCGAAAGGATATCTAACTAAAAATGTTGAAACAGACGAGCTAGTTACAGCAATTGTTAAAGTCTATAGAGGTGATATTTATATTTGTGAAGAGATTAAGTCTAAATTGATTCAAGAATTCATTTTTAGTACAGAGATTATTAGCGATTCCTCAGAACCAAAACAATTAACAGTTAAAGAGATTCAGATTGTTGAGCAAGTTGCAAAAGGTTTAACATCTAGAGAAATATCAGAAGAACTATTTCTCTCAAAACGAACTATAGAGACTCATAGATATAATATATTAAAGAAATTAGGTTTACCTAATTCAGCTAAGCTTATTTCTTGGGCTATCCAAAATGGATATCTCAATAATTAATAATTTAAATCACACAGTTTTCGAGTAATGTAATATCACCCTTCACTGAATTGATTTTTACCAGTGCACCAATAGGGACGGTAAATTTGTTTTTAACATGTCCAATTTGAGAGCCATAGAAAACAGGTTTGTTAAATGTTTTAAAATGTTGCTCAAATACTTGTTTAAGTTCGAATGATTTTTTTGGCTCTTTAGGAATGCAATCTCTGAAGTTCCCTAAAACAAGGCCATTTATTTTATCGAATACTCGATTTAATTTTAGTTGTGTTAACATTCTATCAATACGATAAGGTTCTTCTTTAATGTCTTCTAGAAATAATATTTTATTTTTCCAATCATGCAAGTATTTTGATCCAATTAGGCTACAAAGAACACTTAGATTTCCTCCTATTAAAATACCTGATGCTGTTCCTTTTGAAAAGCAGATTATTGGATGGTCTGATTTCAAGTTATTGTATTTTATCTTTTCTCCTTTAAAAAGAAGAGATTTTATATAATCTATACTATACTTATTCCATGTTGAATTACCTCCAGGACCATGAAATGTTATTAATCCTGTTTTTGCAGTGATTGCATTTAGTAGTGAAGTAATATCACTAAAACCCATTATTACTTTAGGATTTTTTTTGATTATTTCAAAATCAATTAGATCTAGAATTCGAGCACAACCCCAACCTCCTCTCATAAAAAAAATCCCATTTATTCTTTTATCGGATATGACATTCATAAATTCTGACGCGCGTTCTTCATCTGATGCAGAAAAATATCCATATCTTTTGCCAATATTCTCTCCTATTCTAACTTTAAGACCTAAAGACTCTAAGATTATTTTAAATTTATGGATATCGTCACGATTCTCCATAGCACCCGCCGGAGAACATATTGCAATTGTATCTCCTTTTTTTAGATGTTTTGGTTTAATAGGAGGTATTACTTTTGATTCATTATTTTTCAAAGAGATAGAGGTAATGCCGAGTATGCTTGTTCCTAATATTGGGATAAATTTTCTTCTTGTAAAAAGATTCATGTTTTGAATATTGATTGATAATTGAAAGAATTAGATATACCGTATTATGTTCTCTTTTTTGAGATAAAGACTGAATCAGAGTCAATCTCCTCTTCTAAAGCATTAAAAAAAGCATTTCTGTTTTCAATATCAATACAGTCATAAGGAAAAGATAATTGTAATTCTTTTATATAATCAAAGTAGATACTGTTTTGTTGAATGCTTATCTTCCTAAGACCTTTAAAATAAAGGGTAGTTACTTCTCTATCCGCAATTATTAATGCTTTAGAAGAAATACCAACTCTAAATTTATTGTTTTTTATTCCATTAGTAGTAAAAATAAAATTATCTAAAGCACCTACTAAATAAGCTAATGATATAAGCCAGGCTTGTGAAGTAATTAAAAATAATGAAAAGCTAATAAAAATTATAATACTCACTTCTATTATTGTATATAATTTAATTCTGTTTTTACGATTTAAACTAATAGGTTTATTCCATTTGAATTTTTTCTGTTTCGAGGTAATATAAATTCCTGTCCAACGATGAATACTCCTTCTAGCATTTATTATAAATATAAGTATACCTAGTGAAGTGAAAATTATATCTCGATAAGGTATATTTGCTCCATTTGTTTTAAGAAAAAAAACAGGTAAATCAAATCCAACATATATTGCGACTAACATACTGTTTAGAAATATTATTAAGAGGAGAACATTGATGAATCTATTCATTAACAATTAATTTTAATTGTTTTTTTAGAGAGTATATTTTTACTTCTATATTTTTAATTTTGACTTCTACATTTTTTCGTAGTGGATTTGTCCCTTTTCTATTAGTAAAAAAACCTAAATTATTTTCTAATAAATTTTTTTCTTTCGTATTATGCTCTATCTCATTTTTTATACGAAGTCTTAATTCATTTAATTTTTTTGATGAGTTGGAGCTACTTTTTATGATATCAATTTTAATTTGAAATATTATATCATCTTTTTTTTCACCTTTGATTTTTAATTGTGCATATTGTTTTTCTATGCTTTCTTTATATGATTTGAATAGATCATTTTCAGATTGTATTGGAATGTCGCCAATAGAATTGAAATCGATGATGAATTTTTTTAAATCATCAATTGCTTTATGATTATCTTTTGCTAATTTGTACTGTTGGATAGACTTAATTATTTCTTTTTTTGCAGTAAGATTCGTTTCTTTTTCTTTTATATTCTTTTTGTGAAAAATTTCCTTACAATTGAAGAAAAAATCACATGCATCTCTGAATTCTTTCCATAATTTCTGATCGTTATTGGCGCCGGTAAAACCGATATTTTTCCAATCTTTTTGAATTCCTTTAAATTTTTCAGTTGTATTTTCCCAGTCTGTTGATTTTTTTAATTCATTCGCTTTATCAATGAGTTTTTTCTTTTCTTTAATTAAAATTTTATTTTTTTCTTTTATTTCTTGATAAAACTCTTTTTTTGCATTGAAGAAATTATTGCAAACAGCTCTGAATTCTTGCCATATTTTTTCGCTCTCTTTTCTTGGAGAGGCTCCAATTTCTTTCCATTCTTTTTGGTAACTGATTATTTGCTTTGTGTTTGAACTCCAAATATTGGTAGATTTAAAAGTTTTTTTTCTTGATATTATATCCCGTGTCTTTATTAATATGGCTTGTTTTTTTTCATGGTTAATTTGAAGGATTTTACGTCTATTATCATAAAAAGAATTTATTCTTTTATAAATAGCTCTGACTTCTTTCCAGTATGATTCTTTTAAAGAATTCCATTTATCATTGTTGACAGGTCCAACATCGTTCCAATCATTTTGAATTTTTTTTAGTTTTTGTTCAACTGAATTAATAGACTTTTCTTTTTTAAGAGATTCTAGCTGACAGATTAACTCTTTTTTTAATTGATGGTTACGTTGAAAGTCATAATTTTTGAGGTCCTTATATATGTTTATGTTATAGAAAAAATCTTCAAGTAGCTTAGAGTATTTTGTTTGTATTTCATTTCGATTATTTCGAGGAATGTCTCCAATATTTTTCCATTTTTCCTGTATCATTTTTAGAGCATGGAATGCTAAACCTATATTTTCTTCATTTTGTACAATCTCTTTTAAATTTGAGATTAGGATTTTCTTTTCTTTTAAGTTTTTTGTTTCAAAATTATTTTTTTCATTAATTAAAACTTTTCTCTTTTCTTTTATTGAATTAAAGATGTTATAGAAATCATCTTTTTCTTTAATTATATTTTCATACTGTTCCTGAAGTTCAGATAATTTTAGCTGTTTATTTTTCTCTAATGCTTCTATTTGATTGATCTGTATTTTTCTTTCTCTTTCTAGAAGATAGTCTTCAAATTTACGTTTAAGGTCATTTATGGATCTGAAATCAACCAAAATATTTTCTGAATCTTTAAACTCTTTTATTTTATTAAAGAAATCTAGCTTTTCCATTATTTTAATAACTTAAGATATAAGTATTATTTTACAGAATCGATTACATTAAATTTTGTTAATTCGACGAATTGACAGATTCTATTTTCTAAATCCTTTTTTGTGATTTTTTGTAGTTGTTTTATCCCAAAATCTTCAACACAATATGAAGCTAGAGCAGACCCATGAATAATCGCACTTTTCATATTTTCGAATGAAATATTATCAGTGCTTGAAATGTATCCCATAAACCCACCAGCAAATGTGTCTCCAGCTCCGGTGGGATCAAAAACCTCTTCTAATGGAAGAGCAGGTGCGTGAAAGATATTTTCTTCATAGAATAATAATGCGCCATGTTCCCCTTTTTTTATTATCACAAATTTTGGTCCCATTTTTCTGATTGTTTTTGCGGCGCTTATTAATGAATATTCATTAGAAAGTTGTCTTGCTTCTTCATCATTAATAATTATTAAATCAACCATAGAAATAGTTTTTTTTAATTGATCTAGCGAAATATCCATCCAAAAGTTCATTGTATCCATTGCAATTAACTTAGGTCTAACTTTTAATTGTTCAATTACTTTAAATTGGACCACTGGGCTTAAATTCCCTAGCATTAGATAGTCTGTTATTTGGTGTTTTTCTGGGACTATTGGGTTGAAATGTTCTAATACGTTTAGCTCTGTCGCTAAAGTTGTTCTAGAGTTCATGTCCTTACTATATTTACCTGACCAAAAAAATGTTTTTTCTCCTTTAATGATTTGTAGTCCATCAAGATTAATTTTTCTATTTCTAAATTCATTTAACATTTCTTCAGGAAAATCTTCCCCAACAATTGAGATAACAGTTTGATTATTGTTATATAAAGATGCTGCTAAAGCTATATATGTACCCGCTCCACCAACTATTTTTTCTGTTTTTCCAAAAGGAGTTTCAATTTTATCGAACGCAATTGATCCTACTGTAAGTAAACTCATTTTATTTGTTTAATGTAAGAGAAACAAATATAGTACTATGAGCAATGGATAACAAATCTTATAATAATTGTATCTTAAATGTAATAGATTAATTTTTTTATTCAAAACAAGTTAAGAGAACTAGAATAACAACAATCCAAACATATATACGTTAATAAATAAAGGTTAAAAGATGGGGATTAATATCTCTTAACCAATATTTTTGTTTTGTATGTCTAGAAAGTTGTTCTTTAAGTTCTTAATTTGGTTTAATGGAATCCTTTTAGGTTTCATATTCTTAATTACAATTAGTGTTTTTTTATTTAAAGATGATATTTGTGGTATAGTTATCGAAGAAATAAACCAGAAACTTAAATCAAGAGTTTCGGTATCATCAGTAGAACTTTCTTTCTGGGGTTCCTTTCCAAATTTATCGGTTGATTTTAATGATGTGTTTATCCAAGATTCTTATCAAAATTCTAGATTACATGATACATTATTATATTCACAAAGAATTAGATTAAAATTTAATCCAATAGATGTTTATCGAGAAAATTATATTGTAAAATCACTTGAAATATCTGAAGGTGCAATAAAAATGAAAGTCAATCCAGATGGACAAAATAACTATGATATTTTTAAAGAAGATACAACCAAGGTTCATAATAGTACTTTTCAACTTAGCCTAGAGATTGTTGAATTTCAAGATTTTAGGTTTGATTATATAAATTCTTCTACAAATCAAGAATATAGAACGAACCTCAATTTTATGAATTTAAAGGGAGATTTTAGCAACTCTTTCTATACTGTTTCAGCTGAAAGTGATTTGCATATTTTTGCTGTTCGTTCTGGTAATATGACATTGGTTAAGAATCAACCTGCAAGAATAAAAATGGCCGTTGAAGTTAATACAGAATCTAACACAATTAATTTTCCAAAATCAAAAATTTTAATTTCAAAATTACCATTTCTCTTTTTTGGAAATGTTAGCCATGATGGGTTTAAATTTAATCTTCATAGTAAGGATATCTCTATCCAAGATGTCGTCAATAATTTTACGATTAGTCAGTTAGACGAATTAAAAAAAAATACTGGAGAGGGCATTGTGTTTTTTAATTTAATTATATCTGGCGATCATAATGAAAATCATCCAATTAATTTTCATTGTGATTTTGGTATAAATAATGGTTTAATAAAGAACCCTAATAATGGTTTAATAATTAGTAAAATTAAATTGCAGGGGCTCTATACAAATTTTGGTGGATCAAAAACAGAGATGCTTGAACTTAAAAATATTTCGTTTAAAACAAAAAGTGGTCCATTTAAAGCAAACTTAAAAATAACTCAATTTAAAAACCCACTGTATACTGGTAATATAAATGGTAAGATTGATCTGGCCAATATTGGACCATTTTTAGGATTAAAAAATGTAGAATTATTAAAAGGGAACATAGATTTAGCTACAGATTTTATTTTCCGTAGTAGTTTTTCTAACTCAGGAATAATGAACTATGATATTCAGAAACTTCGAGGTGATTTAACAATAAAAAATGTTCAGTTTTCTTTAGTTGATGATGAAAGGTTATTTGAATCAATTAATGGAAGAGTATATCTCAGAGATGATGATGTTGGTTTTGATAATGTTTCTCTAAATGTTAGTGATTCAGATATTAAATTAAATGGTGTTTGTAGGAATATTGTAGAATTTTTTGGTGGTGAAGGAAATTTAAATTTAGACCTTGAAATATTAGCAGATGAAATAAATATAGAAAACCTTTATTCTTCCACCTCCTCTTTTTCAGAATCTAATCGAACCTTTATTCTTCCAGAGAAAATATTTGGGGAGGTATTTTTAGATGTTGGTTTATTAAGACATAAAAAACATTTTTTTCAAAGATTAAAAGGAAAATGCAACATCTCTAAAAGGAGAATCGATTTTCCTAATATTTCCTTTAAAAATTCTGATGCAAATATTTTAGGTTCAATAAAGATTCAAGAAAATATTCCGGAAATGTTTACTATATCTGGTAAGATATCTTCACAAAATATAAATTTTAATACTTTGTTTAAAGAGTGGGATAATTTTAACCAAAATGTAGTTAAGAGTAATAATATAGAGGGAATAGTAAAGGCAAGTATTATTTTTGAAGCACCTTTTGATATGCGCTCTGGAATAATTTTTAATGCAATAGACTCTCGAATTGGTTTGGAAGTAAATAGAGGAAGGTTAAAGAATGTGAAGATTTTCGACGATGTTATTCAAAGTATAAACTCAAGTAATTTTAAAATTCTTTTAGGTAAGGAAAATATTTCATTATTTAAAAAGAAGTTAAAATATTTGAAATTTAATCAATTAAAAAACACTATAATTATCAAAGATGGTATTATAAATATTCCATCTATGTCAGTAGCTTCCTCAGCTCTTGATATAGAAATATCAGGCCAGCACACATTTGAAAATAAAGTTGATTATCGTTTTGGTTTTAGATTCCGTGATTTAAAACAAAATAATTATAGTGAGTTTGGAGATATAATTGATGATGGTTCTGGTATACGTTTGTTTATGAGAATGTATGGTGAAATTGAAAAACCAATAATTGAATGGGATAGAGAATCTCGTAAGAAAATGTCTAAAGAAAAACTTGAATCTGAAAAGAAAGACGTTAAGTCTATTTTAAGGACTGAATTTGGTTTATATAAAAATGACACAACAGTTAAGCCTTACATAGAAAATAATTCCATCAAAGAAGAATTAATAATAGAATTTGATCCAACAAATGAACTCGATTCTATTAAAGAAAAACCAAAACAAAAAAAGAATAAGAAAATTTTTAAAATTTTAGACAAGTGGAAGAAGGAATCAGAAATTGAATCTGAAAAAGAAAATTTTATAATAGACAATTAAAAAGTATTTAATTTAAAAGAAAAAGGGCTCATCAATGATAAGCCCTTTTAAATAAAGAAAAATAAATATTAAATACTATTGTATTATTTTCACGTCAACCGCGTTCATTCCTTTTCTACCTTCTGTAAGTTCAAATTCTACGATGTCACCTTCCTGAATTTTATCTATTAATCCAGAAACATGAACGAAGTGTTCATTGTTTGATTCATCTTCAGTGATAAAACCAAATCCTTTTGTTTCATTGAAGAACTTTACTGTACCTTTAGCCATAATAATAATTTTATTGAATTTTAATTTCACGAATATAAGTTAGTAAAATGAAATATCATAATTAATAATCAATCTTATTTTTATTTAGTTTAACTATTCCCCCTATATTTAACATAAGTATGGTTAAGATTCGTGACATAGAATTAGGAGAATTCCCCTTATTGTTGGCTCCAATGGAAGATGTAAGTGATCCACCCTTTAGAGTATTATGTAAAAGGCATGGTGCAGACTTAATGTATACTGAGTTTATTTCTTCGGAAGGTTTGATTAGAGATGCTTTGAAAAGTACTCAGAAGTTAGATATTTTTGAGTATGAACGTCCAATAGGTATCCAAATTTTTGGATATGATATTGAGAACATGAAAAAGGCGACCAAAATTATAGAGAAAACAAATCCAGATATTATTGACATTAATTATGGTTGTCCTGTTAAGAAAGTTACTTGTAAGGGAGCTGGTGCAGGAATTCTTCAAGATATACCTAAAATGATAGAGATGACTCGTGAAATAGTAAAATCAACAAAATTACCAGTTACAGTTAAGACTCGATTAGGGTGGGATGAAAATTCCAAGTACATAGTAGAAGTTGCTGAGCGCCTTCAGGATGTTGGAATAGAAGCAATCTCTATTCATGGTCGTACACGAAAACAAATGTATAAGGGGCAAGCAGATTGGAGTTTGATTGCTGATGTTAAAAATAATCCTCGTATTAAAATTCCTGTGTTTGGAAATGGAGATATTAATACTCCCGAGATGGCAGTTGAATATAAAAAACGTTACAATATTGATGGAATTATGATTGGAAGAGCAAGTATTGGTTATCCATGGATTTTTAACGAGATAAAACATTATATAAATACAGGAGATCATCTTGAAAAACCAACCATTCATGATCGAGTAGATGCTTGTAGGGAACATTTAGAAATGAGTATTAAATGGAAGGGAGAAGTTCTTGGAATTGCAGAAATGAAAAGACATTATACAAATTATTTTAAAGGTATAGCTCATTTTAAGGAACATCGAATGAAGTTGGTTACTTCTTTTGATTTGGATGAAATACGTGAAACATTATTTTGGATTCGAGAGAATGCAGGGAATTTAAGTTTTGTTAATTAATCGAATATTAACAAGCTTCATTTTTTCTTTTATCTGTGATATATAATTGGTTATCTTAGCAATAAAAAAGATGCAACGATATCAGAGTTATGTTCAAGGCAAATGGTTAGATGGAGAAGGAGTTGAAACAAAGTTATATGATTCAATTACAGGTAATCAAATAGGTGAAGTATCTAGTGTAGGATTTGATTATGAATCGATACTTTCTTATGGTCGAAAAATAGGTGGTGAGAAACTCCGTAAAATGACATTTCAAGAGCGAGGTCGTATGCTTAAAGCTCTAGCGTTTCATTTATTAGAGAAAAAAGAAAGATATTATCAAGTAAGTGCTTTAACTGGTGCCACAAAGGTTGATTCATGGATTGATATTGAAGGAGGTATAGGGAATTTATTTGCTAATGCATCATTAAGAAGACAGTTTCCTGACCTATCATATAATGTTGAGGGTGTGGCTGCTAACCTTTCAAAAGAAGGATCATTCATTGGCCATCACATTCAGGTACCTAAAAGAGGTGTAGCAATTCATATAAACGCTTTTAATTTTCCTATTTGGGGCATGCTTGAGAAAATAGCGACAAACTTTATGGCTGGAGTACCCGCGGTAGTAAAACCCTCTGAATATACATGTTTTTTAACTCAAGTTATGGTTAGAGATATTATTGATTCTAAGATTTTACCAGAAGGCTCTTTGCAACTTATTTGTGGTTTGGGTCGAGGTCTTATTGATTATGCAACATCAGAGGATGTTGTAACATTTACAGGTTCATCAACAACAGGTAAATTATTAAAGGCTTCACCCCGTATAATAGAAGAAAGTATACCATTTAATTTAGAAGCAGACTCTTTAAATGCAACTATATTGGGGAAATATGCCATGCCAGGCACTTATGAGTTTGATTTGTTCATTAAGGAAACGGTTAAAGAAATCACAATAAAAGCTGGTCAAAAATGCACTGCAATAAGAAGAATTATTGTTCCTGAAGATTATATTGATGAAGTACAACAGGGAATTATAAAAAAGTTAGATGGAATTATTATTGGTAATCCAATTGAAGATGATGTAAGAATGGGATCTCTTGCAACAAAAGTTCAAGTGGCACGAGTGTTTAAAAGTGTAGAGCAGTTATCTAAATCTCAAAAAATTGTTTTTGGTAATGTAGATAATTTCAAAGTCAAAGGAGCTAATAAAGAAAAAGGTGCATTTTTTCCGCCAATATTGTTTAGAAATAATAATCCTTATAATAATACAGACGTTCATAATATCGAAGCATTTGGACCTGTTTCAACTATAATGCCGTATAAAAATATTGATGATGCTATTGAACTTTCTCGAATGGGTAAAGGATCTTTGGTATCATCTATTGTTACACCTAATGATGATGAAGGAAAAGAATTTGTTTTAGGTGCAGCAAGTCTCCATGGACGAATATTAGTCCTGAATAAAGATTCAGCTAAGGAAAGTACAGGACATGGTTCGCCAATGCCATTGCTTACTCATGGTGGTCCCGGTCGTGCTGGTGGAGGCGAAGAGATGGGAGGTAAACGAGGAATAATGCATTATATGCAACGCACCTCTATTCAGGGGCATCCAACAACTATTACAAAGATTACAGAACAATTTCAAGTAGGAGCTAAAATGACAGAGGCAAACCCTCATGTTTTTAGACAACACTTTGAAGAGTTAGTAATAGGAGACACAGTATTTACTCATAAACATACGGTTACTGTTGGTGACATAACTAACTTTGCCAATGTTTCTGGAGATAATTTTTATGCACACATGGATGAGACATCTTTAGAAGGTACAATTTTTGAAAAACGTGTTGCACATGGTTATTTTCTTCTATCAAAAGCTGCGGGATTATTTGTTGATCCAAAAAAAGGTCCTGTGCTTTTAAACTATGGTATTGAAGAAGCAAGATTTACAAAGCCGGTATACCCTGGAGCAACTATAGGTGTTCGTTTTACTGTGAAAGAGAAAATTGATCAGGAGAAGAGAGATGAAAATGATATTGCTAAAGGAATAGTTAAGTTTTTAGTTGATATGTATGATGAGACAGGCGATACAGTTGCTTTGGCTACAATTTTAACAATGGTTAAGAAAATAGATCAATCAAAATAATATTTTTTCATCTAAAATTGTAGGTATACAAAAGGTGGCTGTTCTATGCCAATAGCTTGATATACTAGTAGAATAATTATAGAAACAGAAATCATTTGTAGCCACATGGGCAAAGAAGTGAAAGTTTTTTCGTAAAAGTTTTTCACTTTATTTGGAAGCCAATGTACTATGAATCCTGCTAACATAATTATCAATGGTATTTGATATGTATCAATGAACTTTAAAAAATAGTCTATTGAAAAATTAAAGTTGAATGTAATTTGATTTAATAAATCCATAGGCAGTTTATCTGCTTCATAATCTGTTAAACCACTTTCTTTAAAAGGTCCTACTCTAGCTTCATCTAATTTGAACCATATACGAGTAAACGTTATGAAATTAAATGTTATAAATATTTTCCAGAAGTGAGCAATAATACTTTTAGAGTTTTCATAGAAACTAATTCTCTTCCAATATTTATAAACTAATAGTGCACATCCATTCATTGCACCCCAGATGACAAAGTTTTCACTAGGGCCGTGCCACAGACCACCTAAGACCATTGTTATTATAAGATTTAAATCTCTGTGAACAAATCGCTTAAAGTCTTTTATAAAAACAATTCCCAATAGGTATATGATAGTTAATCCTCCATATATCCATAGAAGCTCCCACCATTGTGTTATGAAAATAAGAAAAGTAAAAATTAATGCTATGGCAATATATGACCCAATTCCACCAGTCCTGTTACCTCCAAGAGGAATATATAGATAATCTTTCAACCAAGATCCAAGTGAAATGTGCCATCTTCTCCAGAAATCAGCAACATTAATTGCTTTATATGGCGAGTTAAAGTTTGGTTTTAATTTGAATCCCATTAATCTAGATAATCCAATTGCTATATCTGTATATCCAGAGAAATCTGCATAGATATGAATCGAGTACGCCCACATTACAATTATATAAACAAATCCAGGTTCTTCGTATGTAAATGTTTCAGTGAAAAGTAATTTATCAATAAAATAAAGGATTAAGAAGTCGGCTATTACTATTTTTTTTATTAGGCCTTTTACTATCTGTATAATAGACCAACTGAAATCTACTTTCGTTAGAATAGATGACTGAGTTAGCTGAGGCATAAAGTCACGTGCTCTTATAATAGGTCCCATAACTAATTGAGGGAAGAATGTTACAAAGAATGAATAATGAAAGAAGTTTTTTACTGGATTTATTTCCTTTCGGTATATGTCTACTACATAACTTATATTTTGGAATGTAAAGAAGGATACGCCGACAGGTAGAAGAATTTTTTCTACAAATGGTGTGTTATCAAAAAAACTATTTCCAAATTTTGCAAATTGGTTTATTATTTCATAATCTGAATTAAACAGGTCATTAAAAGATGCTGTAAAGAAATAGGCATATTTAAAATAACCTAGAATGAAAAGATTAAATATTGCTGAAATAATAATGATGAATTTTCGATTCATTTCATTAGTGGAGATGAATATTTTCTTACCTAAGAAGTAATTAAAAGTGACACTGATAATTAATAGGAGCATATATAACCCCGAGGTTTTATAGAAGAAGAATAAGCTTACGATTGTAAGGAATATACTGCGAACTATCGTCTTTTTATTTAGAAAAGACAATACGATAATTACTAATAAGAAAAATAACCAAAAGTCTAATTTAGTAAAGACCAGTGAACTTCCATCACCAATTTCTGAAGAAAAAATTGAAAATAATCGCTCCATAATTTATAGCTTGTTATTAGTAGTTTTTATTTTTTCCATTTGATCTATAAACTTTAATAGACTATCAATATACAATTCTGCTTTAAAATGATATCCTGAGTGTGTGAAATGAATTAAATCACCTCGCATTAAACCATTTGATTCCCATGTTTTGCTTGAACCTAATCCACCCATGACACCATATAGATCCCAAACAGCCATATTATATTCTGTGGCTAATTCAATAATCATAGTTCGTTCTCTTTCAATATTTTTATTAAGGTATCGTCTTTTATAATAAGAGTCGTTAGGAACTGTTAGAAGTAAAGCACAATTTGGATTAGCGCGCAATGCCATTTGCATCATCTTTTCAAGATTTGACTTATATATTTCAGGCTTGAATTCATCATAAGGGACATTACCGTCATTTGTTCCAACGGAATAAGCAAAAAAATCTGGCGGGTATGATTTGAGTTGTTCTTCAAAACGAATATTGTCTATATAAGTATATAAACCAGCACCATTAACTCCAATTGATGTGTATGAAAACCCCGGTTCATCATTCATCATTAAAAACCCATAAATTTCTAATTCTGGAGCTGATTCATAGATTCTACAAAACTGAATATTTAAGTCGTTTACAGGATCTGTAAAATAAATATCGGAATATCCTTCTTCTAGATTATTTGTTATACGTTCTTTTAATATTTCGTTCTCTCCCAAGTGAATCCAATATGGAAATTCTCCTATATTATGATAAATTCTAAGGTGTTTAATTTGTGGTTTAATTGTTGTTCGATCGTGTTTAAATTTGATTGTAATAGCAGAATCTGAACATGTAACAACATAGCCTAGAATTCCGTAATCAACATTTACTTTACCTGGTTTTTGAACTACGCTTCTATAAGGAACCCAAGTATTAGGCGAAGAAAATTCATAATTTCCTGGGTTATTTGTTTTTGCTAAGTCAAAAGGAAAGACCCAACCTCTTTCTCCGGTCACGCCTTCCCATCTAGTTTGGAGGTAAGTTCGAATATCATGTGTATAAATGTCTGCTTGTAGATGTGACCCCCCAATATGATATAAGTTTAGCTTTCCTTTCTTTTGACTAATAATCTTTCGCATTTTATTATGAAATAGCTCAAAATTTTCACTTTCTTTTGAGTAGAACTTAAAATTGTTTTTTGAAAAATCTACAAAAGGGTAAATCGTTTTAATTGATGAATCCATATCCCGAAAAGTTTCAAAATTATACTTGCTCAAAGAATCTAATGATAGTTGACTCAATGATATATTTGCTGAAATTAAGAGTAATATTAATTTATAAAATTTCAATTAGTTGTTGTTATTCCATTTTATATATTCAGAAATTAAAGCATCATAAAACATTTGAGAAGCAATTTTTGCTCCTTTGCTACTAAAATGAATATGATCATTGCCAGCCAAACCTTTTTCAACCCATGCAGGCATCGAGTTTTCTCCTCCCATCGCACTGTATAAGTCCCAATATCCAGACCCTGATGCAACAGTGGCTTCTTTCATTTTTTCTACACAATAAGGCAGTAATTTATAAGTGTTATAAATACCGTCTTTTAACTTTGACATATCACTTGGACCTATTACAATAACAAATAGATTAGGATTCATTCGTTTAATAGAATTAATTTGACTTTTAAAATAATTCGCGAAATTTTCAACGCCACTACTATCTTTAAAGAATGGGATTGAATTACCTCCATATTGCATAATAATCATTTTAGTATTTAGTGTTCTATACATTGGGATTAATGTATTTCTTTTTAATCTTCTAAAAATAGTTCCACTAGAACCGCGCATTGCAATGTTTGAAACTTGAACACCGGAATTACCATCTAGAGAAAAACCACAAATATTTGGACTAATTTTACCTGTAAATGTATAACGGATTTTACCCAAATTAGATGGGAGTGATAACTTTAGAATGTGATAAGCACTATCTGATTTTAACTCTTCTTCATGTATTATATTATTATTTTGTGTAACAACAACTTTGGTAGGACAAACACATTGATTATAATGCATCGTAACATTATTGTATAATTTAGCTCGAGGATAAGCAACATTTGATGGTCCAAATTCTATCCAAGCTGTTTGTTCTATTAATGAGTCTATTGTAAATGTACTATCTAGTTTATACTCTGGTGTAAACCTTGCTACAGAGCCCATAACACCATAATGCATTTCTCTTAATTTTTTACCACCAAAAGCAGTATATCTAATAAAATTATCTGAATAATCTTGATTAAAGGAAAATGAGTTATATACATCATTAGCAGGAATTAATCCTGGACCATTACCCCCAAATTGATCTTGAATGCGTTGACGGATATAACTAGTCATTCTGTCTCCCTCAATTTGAGAATCACCGTAGTGAAGAATTGAGATTTTTTCTTTACTTACTCTTAATCCATTTAATCTTTCAAAGAAATTTTGCATTAATTCTTTTCCACTATTATTTATTTGAATTTTAACAACAGGAATTTCTGATATAGTTATTTTTTTTATAGGAGGCAGTATTATTTCTGAGCTATCAATTTCTTTTTCTGTCAATATTGAATCTATGGGTTCAATTAATAAGAGATTTGTATCAACATCTGAAATTAAATTAGAGATATCTGCTTTTTCTTGTTTTTTTGGGTTCATAAAATTCTCTTTTGAAAGGAATTTTAATGTTGCAATTTTCATATTCCAACCATCTTCAGGTATTAAGAATACTATAGGTGATAATAGTAAAATAACTCCTATTATAAATAAAGTTATTTTGTATGTTTTTATTTCTTTCAATACTTCTTCTTTATGTAAAAATAATCAGAGTGCTTATTTTATTTTATAAAAAGTCTTTTTTTTTTCTATGTGATATATATTACTATAAGTTTATTGATGCTATTGATTAACATATTTAATTGATTCTCTATTTTTAAAGGATGAAAAAGTACACTAATGATTTAATAAATGAGACTTTTTCTTATTTGCTCCAATATGTTGAAAAACCAGTTAATTGGGCTATATTATTAAATCACTTCATATATGGGTTGAATGAATTTGTAATCATTGGCAAAAATGCAGAAGAAAAGTACAATCAAATAAAAAATAGAAAAAATGCTATTTCTTTATTTGCATGCTCAATATCAGAATTAAAACTCCTTATATTTGAAAATAAGTCGTTACAAGACGAAGCATTCATTTATTTGTGTAAGAATAATAGTTGTCTTATTTCAACTAAAAAAGTCGAGGATGTTTGTTAATAGTTATATAAAAATACAAGTAGCACTTTTGTTTATAGTTCACATTTCTATAAGTCAAGTTCTAGATAATAGAAATGGAGAGGCATTTACAGATCGACCATTTTTTAATGAGAAATTTATAAAAGATAATAATTTAAAAAGTTTAAATGGTTATTTCATCTATAAAAAGAAGGGAGGGAGTATGAAGCCTACTAAGTTTAAATATGTTTATCAATTCGACAGGTGTGGACATTTAATTTCATCATTTGAAAGTCGATCTGATAATGGTGCTGTAAACGAAATCTGGAATATATATAATTACAACGAACAAAATGATTTGACTTTTCATAGGAAAAAAAATGGAGAGGGATATAATACCATTCAATATATTTATGATAATAAAGGTAGGGTTATTCAAGAAAATTATATGCGTGAGATTGATTCAAATAATCAAATAATAAGAACTTTAAAATTTAATCATGAGACAATAAAATATAATGAATCACATCTACAAACGAATTGTACAAGATATAATAATTATGGACTTCCATATCTTGATGAATCATGGAAATATAACGAGGATGGATATTTAATTGAGCATCTTGAAAAGATAAAAATGACTTCAAGTATTCATACTGATATATATGAGTATAATGAACAGGGTTATCTTTCTGCAATCAGAAAAAAAAGTAATCAAAAAGAAGGATATTTAGAGGAGTTACTATTTAAATACGATGAATTAGGTAATTTAATAGAAAAACAGGTATATAAAAATGGTGTCTTCATTACTGATATTCAAATTCTTTATAATAGTAAAAGTAAATTATTAGCTTCAGTTATAACTAGACAGGTAAGTACAGGTTTTATGATGATTATAAGATTTAAGGATTATGAATTTTATGACTAGTGTTGTTGCCCTCTTATACTGTTTTCTACAGCTTCGCTTAAATCTCTAAACTTGTAATTTAATAAATTTTTAATTTTTGACGCATCGTAACTTTTGTGATCGAAAAGACTATTAATGGTGTCAGATGTCATAGGATTTTTTTTTCCTATTAACATAAAAAATAGTCCTATAATTACTCTGGTCACTTCTACTGTATATCTATTTACAGCCTTTTTAGGTGGATTAACACCTAATTTTTGAGCTATTTCAAATATCAATTTTTTAAAGGATTGATTACTACCAATACATAAGAAACGCTCCGATTTAATATCAGAATTCATAAGTTTAATCATAATCTCAGAAACATCTCTTGCATCAACAATTGCATTTGATCCTGGGGGATAAAACCGACTACCTTTTTTTAATGTATTAAAGATTTTTAATGAGCTTAATTTCCAATTACCAGCACCAATAATTACACAAGGATTAACTATTACTGCATTTAAACCTTCTTGAATTGCTCTCCATACTTCTCTTTCAGCTGAATACTTGGAGATACTATACCCACTAGTCTTAGGTGTGTTTTTCCATTTAGATTTCTCATTTATATACTCGTCATTTCCTCCACCAACAGCTGCAGTTGAACTAACATAACAGAGCTTACAATTTTTAATTTCTAATGCTAGGTTTGCTATATTGGCTGTTCCTTCACAATTAATTTTTAACAACTTATTAAAGTCTCTTTTATGAAAAGAGACTAATCCTGCACAATGATAAATTTGCTTAGCACCTTCCATTGAATCTCTTAAGCTTATTATATCTAGAATGTCAGACTTTATCCATTCAATTCGGTTGAAAAAAAGATTATAGTCTTTAGCTATGTAGTATTTGAATAATGACCGAACAGATTCTTTTTTTTTTTCGCATCTATATATTGCACGAATAGCTTTATTATTTTGAGCTAATTCGACTAGTAAATGTGATCCTAATAAACCTGTCCCACCAGTAACAAAAATCATATGTTAATTTATAGTTTAATTGTTAGAGTTTTAGTTCAATATTAGGATCCCAATATATATCTTTAAAGTTATGAACTTTATCGTTTATAATCGTTACTCCCTCTTTTTCTAGTTTTTTTTGCATTAATTTTGGAGTCTTAAAATGCATTTTGCCTGTTAGCATGCCATTTCTATTAACTACACGATGAGCAGGTATTTCAGAGAATTTATGTGAAGAATTCATCGCCCATCCTACCGTCCTGCTAGCACTTGGTGCACAAAGATATTTAGCAATAGCTCCATATGATGTTACTCTTCCTTCAGGTATACATTTAACAACATCATAAACATCAACAAAGAAGTCTTTTTGTTCTTGATCGATTGGAATAGTCATTTACTTTCCTTCTAATAAGTACTAATTATCAACTTAAAGTTCTTTTCAGAGTTGCCTAGTTTAAGTTTCACATTATATATTCCACTTTCTGCATTATTAATGTTAATCCAATTATCTTGACTTGAAATTAATTTATTATAAATACATTTTCCATCTATGCTATATACTTCAACTCTAGATCCATCAGTGATTTTTGAGAAAGTAAAGATGCCTTTACTTGGATTTGGGTACAAGGCAACAGAATTAAGCTCATTTTCTTTGATGCTAGCACAATCATCAACAATAATAGTAATTTGACTAGACCCAGAACATCCATTATTATCTGTATAGTCATAAGTAATAGTATTTGCTCCTATCGCTGCGATTGATGGATTAAAATTAGATCCATTGACTCCCGGCCCTGAATAATTTCCGCCAGCAGGCGAACCATTAAGGTTAAAGGAATTATCTGTATTACATGCTTGAAGAATTGGGCTTGTTAAAGATACATTTGGTAAGTCATTGACAGTAATGGTTTGAAATTCAGTATCTGTACCATTTACATTTGAAACAGTAAGTTGAACAGTATATACTCCAGGTAAAGAATATTGGTATGATGGATTAGGGTTAGAGCTAAAATTACCATCTCCAAAATCCCAATTCCATGAATTTATTGTCCCAGAAGAATTGTCAGTAAACTGAATGTTTTCACCAATACAAATGCTGTTTTGAGCACTAAAAGAGGCATTTGGAGCTCCTACATTTATTCCAGAAATATTTATATTATCAATAAAAAGATTATTTCCTGCAATTCCATTATTAACAGATTCAAATTTTATTATAACTCCACTGATTCCAGAAAAAGCATTTAGGTCAATTGTAAAACAATCCGCACCGACTGTTCCAGTGCACCAATCCGCTGCTGTAGGAACAAATTCAACAGTCGAAGTATAGGCAGTAGCTAGTGTTCCTGTTCCGTCTTCAGCATAACTTCCAAGGTATTGAAAAGATGAACCACAATCAGTAGATATAAGAATGGCTAGAGAATCTCGAGATTCTGAATTATATCTTCTAAAAGCATGTTCGAATGTTAATTGTATGTTACTGTATGGTCCAAAATCTAATGGAGGTGTTTGAAACCCATCTCTTTCATCTCCGTCTGAATAATTAAAAAAGTCAATTTTAGCCGCCTTATTTCCTGGTGATGAACCAACAACTGTTACAATTTCCCAAGTGATATCATTATCAGCATTAGTAATATACCAATTGTTAGAATCAAAGTTGTTAGATTCAAAATTCTCTGTAAATGGAAGACTTAAATATGAATCATAAAGATAATAGTTGCTTGTCATGTTATCATTTAGAGTGTTTTGATCCTGGTTTCCATTAGGGTTTGATGTTGTTATACTAAATGTCTCTGGACCTGTTGAACCATTGTAAGTTGGAAGGGTAATAACAACAGAGGATCCAGGTTGAATATTACCATTATATGAAGTTGATGAATTTCCCCCACCATAATTGTAAGTCAAGTCAACAGACGATATTGTTTGGGAACCGTAGTTGAAAAGTTCTACCTCAGCTTGAATTGATCCATCACATATAGTAGAGGAGGGAGAAATTATTTGACTGATACCTACATCATAAGATAAGTTAGATGTGATACAGAAATTATTAATTTCTTGATTCCCATAATCAGAATTTGCAGCTTGAATAGAAGCTAAAATGGTTCCATTATTTTCATATATAGAATAAGAGCCGTCTACACTACAGCTATTCCATTGACTCCCATACATACCATCGCCGTAATCATCTGTAATTGTAAAGTTATAGCATCCAGATGCAAGACACACATTACTCTGATATGTATCACCACCACTAATATCAGGATAGGGTCCTCCCGAGGTAATAATGTTGTTGTTAGTTTGATCTGAAATATTCCATTGAACCTCAGAACCAAAACAGTCTGTAGTTATTTCTACTGTAACAGATTGTCCATTTGGGATAATTTCAAAGTTTGTTGATTGTAGATCATTAGTGTTGTTTTGGTCGCTAGATCCATTTGTGCTAGTACATGTTATATTTAAAGAATGATTACCTGTCCCTAAAGTTTGTGTTGGAAGTGATACAGTTTCAAAAGCCCCTTGAGATAGTGATCCATTCCAATTAATTGTTTGAGTTGCTCCATTATCGTATTGATATGATATAGTTGCTGATGTTAATGTTTGACTTCCATAATTTTTTAACTCAAATTGAGGTGTAACATTAGCTGAACAAACTTGACCATCCGGAGAAAAGATTTGTGTAATTCCCGCATCTAGACTATATGTAAAAGAATTAAGACAAATTAATGCACTTTCAGCGTTGATTCTTCCAGCACCTAATAGACCAGAATAGCTTGGATTAGCTCCATCGATATTATCTGCAGATGATAATAAACAATTAAGAATGTCTTGAGGTGTTGCTGAAGGGGCATGAGAAATCATAAGTCCAACAAGACCTGCTACCATTGGCGATGCCATTGAAGTCCCTTGAGTAAATTGATATGAAGTTCCTTCGTTACAGCTTAAAATTTGTGATCCAGGTGCTGCAACATCAATCCAACTTCCATATTGGGAAAAACTAGACTTAGAATCTCCGCTAGTAGTTGACGCAACACTGATAACGTTGTTATAAGCCGCAGGGTAAAATTGTTGACTTGTTCCATCATTACCTGCTGCCGCGACTAATATAACACCATTATTCCATGCATAATCACAAACATTTTGTCCATAAGTAGAAACTCCACCACCACCCCAGGACATATTTACTGCATCAGCACCATTATCTACAGCCCATATAATACCGTCATATCCTCCAGTTAGTGCTCCTGTTGAGCAGTTACCAATTTTTATAGGCATAATACTTACGTTGTATCCTATGGATGCAATTCCTTGGTTGTTATTTGTTTCAGCACCCACAATACCGGAAACATGAGACCCATGAAAACCACTGTTGCCTCCACAGGGAGAAGGATCATTGTCATTATCAACTACATCTCTTCCTGCAACAACTTTGTTAATGAGGTCAGGGTGATTAATTTGTATAGCATTATCTGTAACTGCAACTACAACATTTGCGTCACCTGTTGATATGTCCCAAGCTTGAGGAGCATTTATTTGATAAAGCCCCCATTGACCATTACTAAATGAACTCGAAAAATAAGTGTCATTTGGAGTCAAAAAGGATTCATGAAGTTCTTTTTTCTCAACATAAACGACATTAATATTTTGTTCTATCCAATCAATTAAATTATCGATTAATGAAATTTCTCCAAATTCAATCTCATATGTTCTAGATAATTTTTGATCATTGATTTTAGGATGGAGTGGTTTAATAGATTTAATATCATAATCAGACAAAAGCAAATTACCAAATGGTGAATTTTGTATTGGCACAAAACCATTAAGTGTTTTAAATTTTTCAATTTTATTTGATAATTCAAAAATGATTTTTCCGTCTTGATACCAACGATTTACTGTCTGAGCATAAAGACTAGTTATTCCTAAAGTGAATAATAAAGCGAGTAATTTAAGTTTCATTTTAATTGATTTGAGAGAGTTTGATTAAAATATAAAAATGGAAAAAAAACATGAAAAATGCAAAAAAATAATTCAATAAATTTTAATTATAATTCTCCAACTCTATACTTTTAATTAATCACATCCTTCAAAAGAATCGACAAACTTAATTGAAAAGTCTTCAAAAGAATCGACAAATTTAATTTTGAAATCTTCAAAAGAATCGACAATTTCCCATCTTCCTTCTTGATCAGAAAAAGAATCCACTTTAAGGATTTTGATATCTTCAAAAGAATCCACAATTTTAACTTTATAATCTTCAAAAGAATCAACAATTTTAATTTTTCCGTAGATATTACAATAATCCTGACTCATTCCAAAAAATGGAATAAAACATATTAATAGACAAAGTTTTTTCGTAATTTATTATTTTTCAATTAAGTTAAGTTTTTTTTAAATAAAAAATGGAATAATTATTTACAATCAATATTATGAATCAATATTTTATATCAATTATTTTTTTTCTTTTTATGATCCAGTCATATTCACAGGCGGAAAATAAAATAGATTATTATGAAACTGGAGAGTTAAAATTAAAAGGTATTATAGTTGATGGAAAGAAGAGTGGTATTTGGACATATTATTTTAGAAATGGTCAAATAAAAACTGAGGAATCTTGGAATGATGGTAAACGAGATGGTATAGATAGATATTATTATGAAGGTGGTCAACTGAAAATTGAAGAATCTTGGATAAATGGACAACGTTCAGGAATTTATAAAGAGTTTAATAAAGAAGGTCAATTAAGACAAGAAGGACTTTACGATAATTTCATGAAAACGGGGCCTTGGAAGTATTACCAAAATGGCCAGTTATTAACAGAAGGTAATTTTAAAGAAGATTTAAGGCATGGTTCATGGAAATATTATAAAAACCAAGTATTAAGAAAAGAAGACTTTTTTATAGATAACCAAGGAGAGGGTTTATCTAAATCTTACAATGAAAACGGTAATTTAATAGAAGAGGTAACATTTAAAGAAAATCTTGAAGATGGTATTTACAAGTTATATTATGATAATGGTCAATTAAAAGAGTGTGGTGTTTGGAGACCTATGAAACAAAAAGAGGGAACTTGGAACTGGTACTACATAAATGGTCAATTAAAAGAAGAAGCAAGGTTCAAAGAAGGAAAAATAAACGGTGTTTTTAATAGTTATTATGAAAATGGAATTTTAAGTAGTCAAGGAAGTTATATTGATGGTCAAAAAAATGGTATTTGGAAAGAATATTATCGCAATGGGAAGGTTAAAAGTGAAGAAATCTGGGAATATGGCCAGGAAAATGGTGCTTGGAAAGAATACACTTCTAAAGGTCAATTATCAGCAGAAGGAATAGTAAAGAGTGATAAGCCACATGGAATAGAAAGATTTTATCATGAAGATGGCAATATATGGATAGAAAGGATATATAAAGAAGGTAACCTTGTCAAAATTTCCTGTTGGGATAAGGATGGTAATAAAA
>Ga0160423_10000520_pt1 | contig 31587 bp, 35 predicted proteins | sample CRUFie14St8metaG_FD_108191 | JGI IMG/M metagenome (GOLD analysis project Ga0160423, IMG submission 108191) | Marine microbial communities from the Costa Rica Dome - CRUD Field 142mm St8 metaG | ecosystem: Environmental > Aquatic > Marine > Oceanic > Photic zone | place: Costa Rica: the Eastern...
AAGAAAAGCTAGAATTGGTAGAAACCCTAGAACAGGGGAGCAAATCCAAATCGCAGCTTCTCAAAAGGTAAAATTCTTACCTGCAAAAGCACTTAAAGAAGTTTTCAATAGATAAACTTTTTCAAACAGCCTTTATTAAGATTAAAAACTTGATAAAGGCTGTTACTATATGCAAATACTGCATATCTATTTTTACCAACATTCGTTAGTCATTTAAATTTTTAAAATTATAAAAACCCTTTTTAATTAACGGAGGTTTAATGACTAAACATTTAAAAAAACTTATAGCTCCTATGGTAAGTTTATTTTTCTTACTAAATATGACGAGCGTAGGTTATGCAGAAACAACAGTGTCTGCAGAAGTTGGTTTTATATTTAATACTTTTCTTTTCTTAGTGTGTGGTTTTCTTGTGATGTTCATGGCAGCAGGTTTCGCGATGTTAGAATCAGGAATGGTAACTTCGAAAAGTGTATCAGTAATTTGTGCAAAAAATATTGGATTATTTTCAATTGCTGGAATTATGTTCTGGCTAGTTGGTTACAATTTAGCTTACGGAATTCCAGAAGGTGGCTTTATTGGAAAATTTATTCCATGGGCAGATGCAAGTGCTGTTGATACTGGTTATGCAGATGGTTCAGATTGGTATTTCCAAATGGTATTCTGTGCAACAACAGTTTCAATTGTATCAGGAACTTTAGCTGAAAGAATCAAACTATGGCCATTCTTTTTATTTGCAGCAATTTTAACAGGTTTCATTTATCCAATCGTAATGGGTTGGCAGTGGGGTGGAGGCTGGTTAGCAGAATTAGGTTTTTCTGATTTTGCTGGATCAACTCTTGTACACTCAACTGGTGGTGCAGCAGCATTAGCAGGAGCAATGTTGCTAGGTGCAAGAACAGGAAGATTTACAAAATCAGGTGCACCAGCTCCAATTAAACCTTTTGCGGCTTCATCAATTCCACTAGTAACAGTAGGTGTATTTATCTTATGGCTAGGTTGGTTCGGATTTAATGGTGGATCACAATTAGCAATGGGTACTTTTGATGATGCAGTTGCAATATCAAATATCTTTATTAATACAAACCTTGCAGCTTGTGGTGGTGTTATGGCAGCAGCAGCTATTACTAGATTAATGGCCGGCAAAACAGATGTTATACAAATGTTAAACGGTGCAATTGGTGGATTAGTAGCAATAACTGCTGAACCATTAGCCCCAACACCGATAGCAGCAATATTAATTGGTGCTTGTGGTGGTTTAATTGTTGTATTCGGTACTAAACTATTATTCTCATTAAAAATTGATGATGTAGTTGGTGCTATACCAGCACATATGTTTGCAGGTATCTTTGGAACATTAATTGTGCCAGTAACTAATTCTGATGCAACGTTCAGTACTCAGTTAATTGGTGTGCTTTCAATTAATATCTTTGTGTTTGTGGTTGCTTATATAATTTGGTCAATCATGAAAAATACAATGGGTATCAGATTGAGCAAAGAGGCAGAGACTAAAGGTACAGATGTAAGTGAAACTGGAGTTATCGCTTACGCAATCAGAGACTAAAATTAACTTTCCCTCCCTAAAGTTAAAAAAGGCCCCGTTTTTTGGGGCCTTTTTTTATGCATCAAACTCATAACTACTATGAGCATTAAGCAATAGTTTTGAATTTTTTTATCCTTATTAAGACTTTCTTCAACAGGGAGAGTTAATAATGAAAATTAATAATATTTTAAAAGGTTCTCTTTTCGGATTAGTTATTATCAGTTTAACCAGTAATAGTTATGCTGAAACTACTATTTCTGAAGAAGGACAATACATATTTAATACACTAGGATTTTATATAGGTGGGGTTTTAGTTGCTTTTATGGCTGCCGGTTTCTGTATGCTTGAAAGCGGACTGGTAACTACAAAAAGTGTATCTACAATTGGAGCAAAGAATATCGGTAAATTTGCAATTTGTTCCATAGTTTTCTTCTTTTTTGGATACAATATGGCGTACGGTATTCCAGAGGGAGGATACATTGGATCATTTAATTTATGGTCTGATAGTTCTGAAATGGGAACTGGTTATTCAGATAGCTCAGACTTTTTCTTTCAAGTAATGTTTGTTTGCGCAACTGTTTCAATTGTATCAGGTGCAGTTGCTGAAAGAATTAAAATTTGGCCTTTCTTCATATTTGCTGTTGCAATGTCAGGAATTATTTACCCTATTTCAATGGGATGGCAATGGGGTGGTGGTTGGTTAGCCACTTCTGGATTTTCAGATTTTGCAGGATCAACACTAGTTCATGCATGTGGTGGAGCCGCTGCACTAGCTGGTGTTATTGTTTTAGGTGCTCGTGAAGGTAGATTTGGAAAAAAAGGTGAAAAAAAATCTTTAGTTCCATTTGCAGCATCTAGTATTCCACTTGTAACACTTGGTACATTTTTATTATGGTTTGGTTGGTTTGGATTTAATGGTTTTAGCCAATTAGCTATGGGAACTTTTGATGATGTAAATGCTATTACGACAATTGCAGTTAACACACACCTTGCTGGTGCTGCTGGAACTGTTACAGGTGCAGTTTTAACAAGATTACTAGGTGGAAAAACAGATATTGTTATGATGCTTAATGGAGCGCTAGCAGGTTTAGTTGCAATAACAGCCGAACCTTTAATGCCATCTCCTGTATTAGCACTTGTGATTGGATCTATTGGAGCTATCATTATGTATTTCGGTACTAAGTTTTTAGAAATGCAGAGATTAGACGATGTTGTAGGCGCAATACCTGTTCATATGTTTGCCGGTATATTTGGTACTTTAGCAGTGCCAATGAGTAATCCAGATACAAATTTTGGAACACAGTTACTTGGAGTTATTTCAGTGTGTATTTTTAGTTTTGTCCTTTCTTATTTTGTTTTTAAAATGTTAAAACAAACTATTGGATTAAGAATAAGTAAAGAAGCTGAAAAACTTGGAACAGATAAAGCTGAGGTTGGAGTTACAGCTTATTCAATAAGAGATTAATTTTCCCCTAAATTGGGGCCTTTCGGCCCCAATTAATTCTAATTATTTTTAACAAATTCTAAAACTTCTTTTGCGTGATCTTTTACTTTTACAGATCTCCATTCTTTGATGATTTTATTATCTTTAATTACAAAAGTACTTCTGATTACGCCCATAAATTCTTTACCCATAAATTTTTTCTTACCCCAAACTTTAAAAGCTTTTAAAGCTTCTTTTTTTTCATCCGAAAGGAGATCAAATTTTACTTTATATTTTTCTCTAAATTTATCGTGACTTTTCATATCATCTTTAGAAATTCCAAATAAAGCACAATCTAGTTTTTTAAATTTAGATAACAAAGAATTGAAATCTTTTGTTTCTATAGTACAGCCAGGCGTGTCATCTTTTGGATAAAAATATAAAATTGTATACTTATTTTTTATTTTTTTTAGTTCGAAAATTTCACCATTTGTTGATGGAACTTTTATATTAGGAGCTTTTTTAACTTTAGTTGTTTTTGTCATAATGTTTAATTGTATTTTAATTAATTTAATGTAAATAACTCATATGACAATAAAATCAGCACAAACTTTAGTCGCAGAAGCCTTAAAAGAAATTAAAACAATCTCACCGTCTGAAGCACTTCAGATGTTTAATGAAGGTAAATGCAATCTTATAGATATAAGAGATGTAAGAGAGTTAGAAAACATGGGAAGAATAGATAATTCAAATCATATACCTAGAGGAATGTTGGAGTTTTGGATGGATCCAGATAGCCCTTATTTTAAAGAGGGAAAAATTGATATGAACAAAGAGATGGTGTTGTTTTGTGCAGGTGGATTGAGATCAGCGCTTGCAACTAAATCACTTAAAGAAATGGGTTTTAAAAATATTTGTCATATAGATGGTGGGTTTGGAGCAATGCAAAGTTCAGGATTTAAAGTAATTAAATAATCTAATCTATAAGACTAATTCTTTTTGCATAAAAAATCCTAATTATCCAATATATAAACAATCCCAGTGGACCAATAAAATAAGTAATTAAAAGAGGAAATAAAGTTAAATATTTAGACATAAAAAACTTTAAACTATCTCTTACTATCCAAGCGCCACAAAAAAAGTTAACCGCCAAAAAATGTGTCCAAAATAAAATTAAAAACCCTTCATCCTCAAATAGAGAGGAAAGATCAAGTAGACTTAAGTATAAAATAAAATTTTTATCAAAGTCATAACCACCTATAAAATAATAATAAACAAGATAGCAATATATTGCTGCCAATATAAAAAATGGAAAAATAGATGTTACAAGTAAACTACAAATTTTAGATTGTGGAAAAAACATCAAAATAAACCAAAATGGTAATATTCCAAAATTTAACCATAAATAAATCATTTCTATTGTGAAGAATGCTGCTATTTGTTCAATCATATTTTCTTATATTATATTAAATGAAATTATGATTCCTATAAAAAATAAAAAAAAAACTCTGGAAGTGACTATAGAAGAGATGAGGAATTTTGCCTTTAATTATATTGAAAAATTTGCACCCTCAAAACAACAATTAAAAACATATCTATTAAAAAAATATTTAAAATCAAAAACACCAGTAAACAGAAGTAATGTTTCAAATTTGATTGATATTGTCCTTGTGGATTTAGAAAAATCCAAATTTATTAATGATAAATTTTATTCAGAGTCTAAGGCAAAAAGTTTAATTCAAAGAGGATCATCAATTAACAAAATTCGAAACTATCTTATTGGCAAAGGAGTGGGGGATAAGTATATAAAAAACGCCATCGAAAAGATTCACGAAAATAATGATGATCAAGATTTCTTTTCAGCAATTAAAATATGTAAAAAAAAGAGAATAGGACCCTCAAGAGAGGAAGATAATAGACCCTTATTTTATAAAAAAGATATGGGAGTTTTAGCTAGGTCTGGTTTTGATTTTGAAGTATCAAGAAGAGTAATGGATTTGGATAAAGATGAATATTTAAAGATTATCAATCTTCTTTAGTTTTTTTATGCTTTTCCTCTAAATAATATTGAATTTTATTTCTTATATAATTTTTTACAAATACAAATACTAGAAGACCGAAAATTGAAACTGAAACTATTATTATTAATATTATTCTTAATTGCTCACTCATATTAAGACTTTAAATTTTTACCTCTTTTTAGAATTATACTAGGATTTTTAAAATTTTCTTTTCCATATAAAATATCATTTCCCTCAAAATCTGTAACAATTCCACCAGCATTTTCTAACAATGCATGACCAGCAGCAATATCCCATTCACAAGCTCGCGGCTCGGCAACATAACCATCATACTCACCTGCAGCAATTACACAAAACTTGTAAGAACTTTTCATTCTAACATGCCCATCTACATTTAATATATTATAAATTTTTTCAATCTCTGGCTTAATTTTATCTGAATAAGAGACAAATTTTACAAAATCAGATTTATTTTTTTTTGTACAGTTTAGTTTGACTGCTTTTCCATCAATCATTTCAAATGATTGACTTTTTCCATATGTATAAAACATTCTTCTTTTAGCTGGTGCATTTATTAATCCAGCAATAGGTTTTTTATTTATTATAAGTCCAGCGTTTAATGTAAATTCCTCTAAATCATTAATATAATCATATGTTCCATCAATAGGATCAACTAACCAAAAATTTTCTAAATTATTTGATGCTTTGTTGTGAGAAGTTTCTTCAGATACAATGGGAATATCAGGAGTAAGTTCTAAAAGTTTTTTCGTAATTATTCTATTAACCTCAAGATCACCATTACTTACTGGGGTATTGTCAGCTTTGATCTCTTTTTTTAATCCCTTTTCTCTTAAATCGAGAGATACTTTTCCAGCATGAAGAAAAGTGTCAATTAAATTTTCAATAATTTCTTTTAAATTTAGATCATTCATTTTTGTAGATCTTTTCTAGTTCCATATTTTTACAATTGATAACTTTTTTACCTACATTTTCGAAGTTTACTGTAACTTTATCTTTAATTATGGATTGTACTTGTCCAATCCCCCAGCTTTTATTGCTTGGATTAATAACTTTGTCGCCTGGCTCAAAATCTAAAATCATTTAATTTAACTTATATTAGAATTAAGTATAAATACCACAAAATGAAAAGTGAGATTAATTCAATTGGTTTAAATAAAAAACCCTCAGATACAACTGTAGTTGTAGCAATGTCTGGAGGAGTAGACTCCTCTACTGTTGCGGGAATGATGAAGAAAGAAGGGTATAATGTTATTGGCATAACCCTAAAATTATATGATGACGGTAAAGAGGTTGCTACGTCCAAACAATGTTGTTCAGGGCAAGATATTATGGACGCCAAGAGAGTGGCACATAAATTAGATATAGAACATAAAATTTTATATTATCAAAATAAATTTAAACAAGGAGTAATTGATAACTTTGTAGAAAGTTATCTAAAAGGTGAAACACCAATACCCTGTGTACAATGTAATCAAACAGTTAAATTTAAAGACTTATTTGAAGTTTCAAAAGAATTAAAAGCTGACGCCATGATTACCGGCCATTATGTAAAAAGTGTTACTCAAAATAATTTTACAAACATGTACAGAGCTATTGATGAAAATAGAGATCAAAGTTATTTTTTATTTAATACCACTAGAGATCAATTGAACTATTTAAGATTTCCTCTGGGTGGAATGCTTAAAGATACAACAAGAGAAATTGCAAAAAAACTTGAGCTTAATGTAGCTGATAAACCCGATAGTCAGGATATTTGTTTTGTTCCAAATGGAGATTATGCTTCTGTAATTCAAAAATTTAGACCAGATTCATTTCAAAAAGGAAATATAAAAAATTTAGATGGTGAAGTAGTGGGTGTTCATGATGGCATTATAAATTTTACAATTGGGCAAAGAAAAGGAATTAAGGTTTCTGATAAAGAAGCATTATACGTAATTAAAATTGATTCTGAGAAAAACGAAATCATTATAGGTCCTAAAAACAAACTTGGAAAAACAACTATAAAACTGAGAGATATAAATTTATTATGTGAGGAAAATGAATTAAATGATAAATTATTTGTTAAAGTAAGATCAACAGGAAGTCTGTTGGAGGCTAAAGTAATTTTAAATAAAAACAATCAAGCAGAGGTAAAATTAGTTAACCCAGAGAATGGTATATCCCCTGGACAAGCCTGTGTTTTTTATAGACATGATAATTATGGTGAAAAAGTTTTAGGTGGAGGTTGGATAGTCTGACTGACTTTGATCGACAAAAAAACTAAAAAAAAATATAACTGAATAAGTAAAAAATAGTTCCAAGAGATAATATTTTTTATACCTGGATAATTTTCAATGTTCATTAATAAAATTGGCAAAAGAATTAAACCAGAAAAAATAATTAATGAGGAAAAATAATATTTTATTTTCAACATTTTAATATAAAAATTTTTTTTAAGTAAATTTGAATTTTTAAATAATAATCTACTCTCAAAATTTTGGCTTAATATTACTGATATTATATAAAGATAGATACCTACCTTTTTAAAAAAAGAATAAAAGTTATTTTCTCCTAAAAATGTAATGTAAAGAGACAAAGAGATAACAGAAAATATTGCCATGTAATAAGCATGTTTGCTTTTAATTTTATACTTTTTAAGAATTTTAAATAACTGGATCCAATAAAAAAATAAAAAAATACAAAATAAATACATCAATGGTTTAAAAAAATATTTTACCGGTTCATATCTCCCAACTCTTGATATAGATGTGCATCCTTCAAAATTAGGAATACAAGAGACTACTAAATTAAACTTTATTGATAAAATGTATGAAGAAATTACTGTAAAGACTGGTAGAATAAAGCATACCAACGACAATGCTTTGAATTTCTTGGGCATTATTTGTCCAAAGTATTTATTTTTTCTTATTTTTTTTTCTTGCTCTTCTTTTCTTAGAGCCCATTTTTCTTCGGCCTCTATGTTTTTTTGGGTATCCCATAATTTCCTTAGTTTTACTATTTTATTGACTTATTTGGTTGATATAGCATTGTCTAAAAAATAATCAAATTTATTTATGGGTAATTCATTTAAAACATTTTTAAAACATACCGCTAAAGATTTTCATAATCAGTCAGTAAATCCGCCAGTTGTTCGTGCCTCTACGATTATTTTTAAATCGATGCAGCATATTAGAAAAACTCAAGCTAAAGCTCAAAAAAATCCTACTGGTGGACATTATGATTATGGGAGACAAGGAACTTCAACAACTTATATCTTGCAAAAAATTCTTACTAAGCTTGAGGAAAGTTATCATGTATTTACAACACCAACGGGTTTTGGAGCAGTGTTTTTAGCTGTATTTAGTGTTGTGCGACCAGGTGATGAAATAATAGTTGCAGATCCAGTTTATAGCCCAACAAGAATTCTTACTAAAGATTTCCTAAAAGAATTTAATATTAAAACAATTTTTTATAACCCGCATAATCTTAAAAGTTTAGAGGATAGTATAACAAATAAGACTAAATTAATTTTTGTTGAAAATCCTGGAAGTAATACTTTTGATTTTCAAGACATAGGAAAAATACTTTCAATTGCAAAGAAAAATAAAATTTATACAGCTATTGATAACACATGGGGAACACCATATTTTTTAAAACCTATTAAACTTGGATTTGACATGTCGATAGTGTCCGCAACAAAATATTACTCAGGCCACTCGGATGTCATGGGTGGCAGTTTAGCAGTAAATAAAAAAGTTTTTTCAAAAGTTAAGAATGCAGAGAGAATAACAGGTTTAAGACTAGGACCTGATGATGCTTATCTTATTACGAGGGGTTTAAGGACACTAGATGTAAGATTAGATAAACATAGAGAAAATGCAAAAAAAGTAGCTGAATTTCTATCTAAAAATAAAAAAATTAAATTACTTTATCCATATAAAAAAGATTCTTACAATTTTAGAATGTGGAAAAAATACTATAAAGGCGCTTCAGGATTGATGGGATTAAAAATAAAAGCAAAAAATATTAATTCAGTAAGAAAATTTGTTAATTCATTAAAACTGTTTGGTTATGGTTACAGCTGGGGTGGTTTTGAAAGCTTAGCTCTTCATCAAGAATTCAGAGAGACAGGAGCTAGAAAATATTTAAATCTTACAAAAAACGACCATTTAGTCAGATTACATATTGGTTTAGAGGATCCCGATGATTTAATTTTGGATTTAAAGCAAGCTTTAAAACATCTAAAATGAAATCAGAAAAATTCATCACAAATAACAAAGCACTTGTTACACTTATATCAGCTTCACTAGTTGTTATAATTGCTTTAGGAATAAGACAAACTTTTGGTCTTTTCTTTTTTGATTTTAATAATGATCTAAATATATCAATTTCTCATTTTGGATTTGTAATGGGACTGCAACTTTTTTTGTGGGGTATTTTTAGTCCAATTTTTGGAGTAATTACTGATAAATACGGTGGTGCAATTGCAATTTTTATAGGTTTTTTATTTTATTTAGCTGGAGTTTTACTTTTTTATTCAGGTTTTAATAATAATTTTTATTTTACTATTACTATAGGGGTATTAATTGGAATAGGATTGGGCTCAACCGCTATAGGTATACCAGTATCAGTAGTAGCCAAACATTTCCCGGTCTCTAATAGAACAATAGCCACAGGTATAGTTACTAGCGCAGGCTCATTTGGGTATTTTGTTTCCCCTCTATTGGTAAGGTACTCATTAATTGAAACAGGTTGGGAAAATACATTATTATACTTTTGCTTGTTGTTAGGATTAGGTTTGGTAGTCGCTTTATTTGTTAGTACTCCTAAAATTCCAGTAGGAACAGATCAAAATAATAATCAAACAGCAACTGAGGCACTAAAAGAAGCATTTAATAATAAAAGTTTTATTTATTTAACACTTGGTTTTTTTGTTTGTGGTTGGCATATCGCTTTAGTTGCAACTCATATTCCAACATACATGATGGATAAAGGACTTCCAGATTGGACAGCAGCAATGATTTTAGCTCTAATTGGAGTATTTAATATGGTTGGAACGATTACCAGTGGATATCTCTCAACAAGATTTAGTAAAAAGAAAATTTTGAGTGCAATTTATTTATTGCGAGGCTTATCAATAATGTATTTTATATTTTTACCGCCTAGCGTATTTAACTCTATAATCTTTGGTATAACTTTTGGATTTTTGTGGCTCTCAACAGTTCCTCCCACAAACGGTATAGTAGGTCATATTTTTGGAACTAAATATGTGGGTTTATTGTACGGAATTGTATTTGTTAGTCACCAAATAGGATCTTTTTTAGGTGCTTATTTAGGTGGTATTTTTTACGAAATGAATGGAAACTTTGATTATGCTTGGTACGGTTCTATCGCATTATCAATCTTTGCAGGTTTGATACATTTACCAATAAAAGAGAAAGCAATTGAAAGAATCCAAACAGCATAAACTAAAATTTAATCCTTATTTAGAGAAACTATATCAATCAAATAAATCCTTAATAATTTATAAAGTTGAAGAGGGCTACGATATTTACACTGATTTCTCTAAAAAAATAATTCTAACTAATAAAAACATAAAAAAATTCTTCAATCAATTTAAAGGTTTAGAGAAAAAAAAAGAAACTGACTTATTTATTGGATTTTTTGGATATGAAATACTTTGTAATCTATTAGGACTAAAAATTAAAAATCAAAAAAAAATCAATTTTTATAAAGGTATTTTTTATAAACCAGAAACTATTATTAAAATAAGAAAAAATATAAAAATTATCTCTAATCATAAAAAAAAATCATTTATTAACAATTTTCAATCAACTAAAATATTATCTCCATTTAAATTAAATATAGAATTTGAAAAATATAAAAAAATATTCAATTTATTTTCTAAAAAAATAAAACAAGGAGAAACATATCAGATCAAAATTTGCACAAAGTATAAAAATAAATCTCAAATTAATCCTATTAATTTTTTCTGGAGACTAATGAAAGTTAACGCATCTCCAGAATCTTTCATGATAAGAGACAAGGATTTTTCTATTGTAAGTTGCTCACCCGAAACTTTAATAGAAAAAAAAGGACTAAAAATAATTACAAAACCAATCGCAGGCACTTTAAAAAAAACTAAAATTAGCTCCAAATCTGATGCTTTAAAATTTTTTAGAAATAATTCTAAAGAAACAAAAGAACATAACATGATTGTAGATATGGAAAGAAACGATCTTTCAAGAATATGTAATCCAGGCACTGTAAAAATTAGAAAACAGAAATATGTGGAGGAGTATAAACATTTATACCATTACGTAACTAGTATTGAAGGTATTTTAAAAAAATCAGTTTCAATAAAAAATATTATTAAATCAATGATGCCTGGAGGGTCAGTTATAGGGTGCCCTAAAATTAGAACTTTAGAATTATTAAATGATCAGGAAAAAGAAGATAGAAATATTTTTACCGGAAGTTTTGGTTATATAAAATTCAATAAAGATATGAGATTTAACATTATTATTAGATCTATACTAAATTATAAAAATGTTTCTGAAATAGCTGCAGCCTCAGGGGTTGTCCTAGATAGTGCAGCTAAAAAAGAATTTAACGAAAATTTTATAAAAGCAAAATCACTACTAGAATTATACAAATGATTTACATTATTGATCATCAAGACTCTTTTACATGGAATGTAGTTCATCAATTTTCTGCGTTCGATAAAATTTATTGCTCTAATTATTTTGAAATAAATCAAAAAATTTTAGATCAAAGTAAAATTATAGTCTTGTCACCAGGACCAGGTGCGCCTAAGGATTATCCATCTACAGAAAAAATTTATAAAAAATATAAGGGTAAAAAAAAAATTATTGGTATATGTTTAGGTTATCAGCAAATATTACATGCAGAAAAAGGTAAAATAATTCAACAAAACAAAATTTATCATGGATATCAATCAGAAGTAAAAGTAACTAACAAAAGATCGATATTTAAATTGAATTCAAAATTAAAAGTCGGAAGATATCATTCGCTAAAATTAAAAGAGCCTTTTATGGTAAAAAACTTTGAGATTACAATGAGATGTTTAAAAACTAACGTGGCTATGGCTTTTGAAAATCTAAAAGATGATGTATATGGATTTCAATTTCACCCAGAATCTTTTTTAACAACAAATGGCAAAATACTTATTAAAAAAATCTTACAATCGAAAAAATCTTAAGGAAAAAGAATTTAAAGATCTATGGAATGCCCATGGTGTTTTCACTACAATGTGGATTTATGGAAAACCACAAAAGATTTTATTTTTTAAGGAACATATAACTAATCTCATTAAGTCTGCTAAAACTTATAAAATTTATAGTAAAAATTTGAAATCAAATATATTAAAAATAATTAAAGCAAACCTTAACAAACAAAAAAAATATAATCACTTATTAAGAATTGCATTAACAAAAAATTTAATTTCTATTTCATTAAGAGATAAATTAAAAATCAAAAGAAATCTTGAGTTAAAATTAGTAAATTATAATAGAATTAATCCTGAGTATAAAAATTTAAAATATAAATTTATTTTAAAAAATTTATTTAAAATGGATAACTCAAAATTTGACATTGCTCTTTGTTCCAAAGGTAAAATTTTGGAAACTGGGACTTCAAATATTATTTTCATTAAAAATAATAAATATTTTTCACCATCTAAAAAATTTTATAGAGGAGTTAATCTAAGGTTTTTTGAAAAGAAATTTAAAATTAGAAAAACTGAGGTTTATATAAACACTTTAAATGAATATGAGGAGATACTTTTAATTGGTTCAGGTAAGGGCGTATCGACTGTATCTTCTATTAAAGAAAAAAATTGGAAAAGAAGAAATTATAAGTCATATGAAAAATTCATTAGCAAATATAAAACTCAAATAACCAAACAAAAAGAATTGATTAATTATTTATGAGAGATCCAAATAATCCATGTATTTTTTGCTTTACAAAAAAGAAAGATTATCTTTTTGAAAATGATCTCGCTTACGCAACAACAGACACTTATCCTGTTTCTAAATTTCATTCTCTTATTATTCCAAAAAGATGTGTGAAGAGCTATTTTGATCTTACCTCTAAAGAAATTTTAGCTTGTAACAAACTGATTAAAAAATTAAAAAAAAATATAGAAAAAAAAGATAAATCTGTAAAAGGTTTTAATATTGGTACAAACTCAGGTAATGTTGCAGGGCAATCCATTTACCATTGTCACATTCATCTGATTCCACGACGCTTAAATGATGTTAAGAATCCTCAAGGAGGAGTTAGGGCTGTAATCTCTTCAAAACAGCATTATGTAAGAAAAAAGTAAACTTTATTAACATTTTTTCTTTAGATGAGCTTATTAGTCAGTTGAACTAACAATTTTTATAGACTATGAGCTATCCAAAATATTATATTTAGCGGAGAAAATAATATGTTCACAACCAATCCATTTGCCGTTCTATCTTCAACAGTCCCATCAATTGCTTTGCAAGCTTTTGTTCTTTTGATGTTAGCTTTAGTAATCATTGGAACACTAATGGATATTATCCACAAGAAAAATGTTAAATATTTTTTCAACAATGCTAAGAAAGCAAAAAAGTCTGCTAGTCGAGAATTAAGTTTAGGAGAAAAGACTGCAATAATTTCAAAAACAGTTGTACATGATATTGGAACAACATCTGAATTAGGTTTAGGCAAAAGAAGAGTCGCTCATGTTTTAGGTATGTATGGAACAATATTATTTTGGATTGGGTCAGGTGTAATGATATTTGGATATTCTTCTCCAAATTCTATCACACCAGCTATATGGCCAATTATTTGGCATGTGGGAGCTATTTTAACCTGCTTAGGAGCATATTGGTTTTGGTTTTTTTTAAGAGTAGATGTTTCTGCTGAAGCACACTCTGTATTTAGAGTTATTAAAGCTGATTTGTTTGTCTTAGCTTTAGTGCTATCATCAACTTTTGGATTAGCATGGTCTTACTTTCAATACAATGGATCTTCATCTCTAAGTGTATTGTTCTTATTTTTATTTGCAGTTGCAAACTTAGTTTTATTTGGAGGTGTATACTGGTCAAAATTTGCACACATGTTTTATAAACCTGGTGCAGCTATTCAAAAAAATTTAGCAGAGGCTGATGGCTCAAGAGATAATTTACCTCCACCAGCTGAGGCTCCAGAACAATTCGGACTTGGAATTAAACGTGAGGCTCCAAAACACTATTAATATGATTGATAAATTTTTTAAGAAAGGTAATAAATAAATATGTCAACTTTTGTATATATGACGAGATGTGATGGTTGCGGACATTGTGTAGATATATGTCCATCAGATATCATGCACATAGATGAAACTATAAGAAGAGCAAAAAATATTGAACCAAATTTTTGTTGGGAATGTTATTCATGTGTAAAGGCATGTCCAAATCATGCAATTGATGTTAGAGGATATGCTGACTTTGCGCCGATGGGTCATAGCGTAAGAGTTAGAAGGGAAGAAGAAAAAGGAACTATTTCTTGGAGAATAAAATTTAGAAATGGCACAGAGAAGAATTTTGTATCACCAATAACAACCAAGCCATGGGGAAAATTTATTCCAAAATTATCTGAAGCAGATACACCAAACCAAGGAGAAATAAATTCACAAATTTTATATAATGAACCTCATGGTTTGAATACTGAAAAAGATTTACCAACCTTAGACAAAAATTCATTTAAACAAGGTGTTTATTATTAATGGCTAAGCACAAAACAATTATTGAAGAATGTGATGTTCTTGTTGTCGGTGGAGGAATGGCCGGTACAGGTGCTACATTTGAAGCAAGACACTGGGGGAGAGATCTTAAGATAATTTGCGTAGAAAAAGCAAATATAGATAGAAGTGGTGCTGTTGCACAAGGTCTCTATGCTATTAACTGTTATATGGGAATGCAGTGGGGCGAAAATATGCCAGAAGATCATGTAAGGTACGCTAGAAATGATTTAATGGGTCTTGTTAGAGAAGATTTAGGTTACGATATGGCTCGTCACGTAGACTCAACCGTTCATATGTTTGATGAGTGGGGTCTTCCAATGATGAAAAATAAAGAAACTGGCAGATACCAAAGAGAAGGTAAGTGGCAAATAATGATCCACGGTGAAAGTTACAAACCTATTGTAGCTGAAGCAGCAAAAAAATCTGCTGATAAGATTTATAATAGAATAATGATCACTCATCTTTTAAAAGATGAAATGAATCCAAATCGAATAGCTGGTGCTGTTGGATTTAATGTAAGAACAGGAAATTTCCACGTGTTTAAGTCACGAACAGTAGTTGTTTCTGCTGGAGGAGCCTCACATATTTTTAAACCAAGAGCAGTTGGAGAAGGTATGGGAAGAACATGGTATGCTCCATGGAGTAACGGATCTGCATATGCATTGCCAATTCAAGCAGGTGCTAAAATGACTCAAATGGAAAACAGAATTGTTCTTTGTAGATTTAAAGATGGATATGGTCCTGTAGGAGCTTACTTCTTGCATTTAAAAACATACACACAAAATGCTAATGGTGAAAATTATGAGAAGAAATGGTATGATGCTACCAAAAAACTAGTTGGAGAGTATATAGATCATCATCCAACACCAACATGTTTAAGAAATCATGCATTTATTCAAGAAACAGCTGCTGGGGGTGGACCAATTCACATGGTTACAAAAGAAGCATTCCAAGATCCTCATTTAGAGACAGTTGGATGGGAAAATTTCCTTGGAATGACAGTTGGTCAAGCAGTGGTTTGGGCATCTCAAAATATAGATCCAAAATACACCAACCCGGAATTAACAACATCTGAGCCATATGTTATGGGATCTCACGCTACATGCTCTGGGGCATGGGTAAGCGGACCAGAGGATATTGCTCCTGACGAGTATTTCTGGGGGTACAATAGAATGATGACAATCGACGGATTGTTTGGAGCAGGTGATGCGGTTGGTGGAAGTGCACATAAATTTTCGTCAGGTTCATTCACGGAGGGAAGATTAGCATCTAAAGCAGCAGTTAAATATATTCAAGACAACAAAGCTGATGATATTCAAGTTTCAGATGAACAATTAGAGAAGTTAAAAGAAGAAATATTTAAACCAATTGAAAATTACACAGTCGGAAGGAATGAAATCACTGGAGGAACTGTTTCTCCAAGCTATATTTTACCTATTCAAGGTTTACAAAGACTTCAAAAAATAATGGATGAATATTGTGGTGGTTTAACCAATAACTACATGACTAATGACAATCTTCTTAAAAAAGGCATAGAACAATTAGAAATTTTAGAGGAAGACTTAGAAAATGTAGGGGCTGAGGATTATCACCAATTGATGAGGGCTTGGGAGCTTAAACATAGAGCTATAACTTCACAATGTGTTACTCATCATACCCTTTTTAGAGAGGAAACACGTTGGCCAGGATACTACTATAGAGGTGATCACATGAAACTTGATGATGAAAATTGGCATTGTTTAACCGTATCCAGAAGAGACCCTAAGACTGGAAAGTTCGAAATGGAGAAGAAACCAGTTTACCATATAGTTGACGATAAAGAGAAAAAACAAGCATCTTAAAAAAAACTATATTTAATGAGCATCGTTGATAAATCTGATACTGAAATTATAAGTATTGCAGATCCCATCTGGCAAAACCTGGTTAAGTCATCAAATATCAAAGATTATGGTGGTTTTACAAGAGATTTATCATCACAAATGCTATATGGAGCTAACGAGGTCGAGCTAGGCAAGCAATGGTCGACCAATAAACTTTTGTCATCATTATCTGAAGGATGTAAGGCTATTGGATGTTTAAGACGAGGTAAGTATGTTACAATCGTTTACAAGCAGACAAGCACAGAAGTTTCTGGAGATTTTTTAGGAAGACTGGTCTTAGGAGATGAGGGAGATGAGGTTAAAGTCTTCGGAGCAACAATCTTTTAATATTAGTAAATATTTCTTGCAAAGTACTAAACTTGTGCTATCTGGCGGATGTGGCCAAATTATTTTTAAAAAATTCAAAAAAAATTAAAACAGCTACAATCAATTATTTTATAAATCACGCAAAATCATTTGTATTTTTTGGCTTAGGTATCTATTGGACAGTGATTGTGTTGAGTACTTTTTTTTCTTCCTAATTTTAACCATTTAGTTGACATTATTTCTCTAGAGGAATATCAAAAGCCATGGAGTACTTTCTTCCAATTGCTCAAGTAGAAATCAACGTTGTTTTTATATTTTTTTTAAGTCTTTTTGTAGGAGTTTTATCAGGCTTGTTTGGTGTTGGAGGTGGTTTTTTAATGACACCTTTTCTAATATTTTTGGGAATACCTCCTGCATATGCTGTACCAAATGAAGCTAGTAATATTTTAGGTACATCTGTTTCAGGATCCACAACTCATTATTTAAAAGGAACATTAGATTATAAAATGGGTTTTATGATTGTAATTGGCGGTACCTTCGGCACATTGTTAGGGATACTAACTTTTTCATATTTAAAAGATATTGGAAAAATTGATCAGGTAATTTCACTAGCTTATATGTATATTTTGGCAATACTTGGAACATTCATGTTAGTGCAAGGTGTTTCAGAAATTGATAAAGCAAGAAAAAAAATTGTAGTAAGAAAAAAATTACACCACCATTATTGGATACATGGTCTTCCATTTAGAATGAGATTTAAAAAATCTAAAGTGTATGAAAGTGCTTTTACACCGATTATAATTGGTTTAATTGTTGGTTATATAGCAGCGATAATGGGTATCGGTGGTGCATTTATTTTAGTTCCAGCTATGATTTATATAATAGGAATGCCTACAAAATTAATTCCAGGCACGTCATTATTTGTTACTATATTTGTAAGTGCAATAGTAACAGTGCTTCATGCATTTAATTATGGAACTATTGATCTAGTTTTAATAACTATTTTAATTATGGGTTCTATAATTGGTGTACAAGTTGGTCAAAAGTTAGGTGAAAAAATTGATAGTTCGGAGTTTAAAACTATACTTGCAATTTTAATTTTAGTTGTAGGAATTGCAATTGCTTATGAAACATTTTTAAAAGATACTACAACAGAAGTTATTATTTCAACAAATGCATCTCTTGGTGCTTTAGGACAATTCATATTAGATTATTCAAAAGATCTTCCAACTTTTTATGGATTAACATCTGTTGTGCTCGCAGTAATTTTAGGAATTGCAGCAGCTATAATAAGAAGATTAATTTCAAACTGGAACAAACTTAGAATTGAAAAATTAAAAGCTTCCTAGTTAAAATATTAAATTACTTAAAAATTCTATTGTTGTTAAACTTACAATTCCAACAGTTAAAAGAGAGACAAAACCTACAATAAAAGGCTTATAACCCATAGATTTTAAATCCTTTAAGTTAGTAGATAGTCCAACTGCAGCCATAGACATACTAAGAAATATTTTTGCTGAAGATTTAATTAAATTTACAAATTCAATCCACATTTCTTCACCGGCTAAATTTGTTTGTAAAAAAAACACATCTCCTAAGTTTCTTAAAACAATAAGTGCAATAAAACCTAAAACAAAGTATGGAAAAATATTTACTATAGAGTAATTTTTTGTATGGTTTTGACCTCTATTATAAAGGTAAGCAAAAAGTGGTATCATAATAACCAAAAAGGTATTCCTAATTAGTTTTGTAACTGTTGCAATATTTAACGTTTCTGGACTATTAAATTGTTGATCATAAATTAATCCTGCAGCTGCCACTTGAGATGTCTCATGAATTGCAGTTCCCATAAATAAACCAACAAACAATGGACTTCCATCAAAATAAAAATTTGCAAAGTAAGGATAAATTAACATAGCAAGAATACCAAATACTGTCATGTTAGCGATGGCATACGTTATCTCACTTTTTTTAGCATTAATAACTGGTGCAGTTGCTATAATAGCAGTGGTTCCACAAACTGTACTGCCAATCGCAATAAGGTAAGACATACCTCTTGAAATTCTAAGTTTTTGTATCAAAAGTTTTATGACAATTAATACGCTAATAATACAAATAATAATTAATGGTATTGCAAATGAGCCAAATTTAATGAATTCAAAAGGTTTTAATTGAATACCCAAACAAATTATTCCAAGTTTTAATATATATTTTTGAGTAAAATCTAAACCAATTAAAAATCCCTCTCTTATTTTAAAAATATTTCCTAATATTAAACCTAGAATAATTGCAATCATTGCAGTTGAAATTGGACTTTTCTCATATCCTAAAATTTCAATTCCAATTAAATTATTTATTCCCTGTGAAAAGGAATAGAGTACAAAAGCTAAAATTATTCCTGGAAATAAATTTAACGGGTGTTTGAAGTTCAAGTTACTTATTCTTTAAGCACTTCTATAAAGCTTAGTCATCACAAACTCTTTATGACCTAAAGCTTCAGCACAAGTCAATCTACCATTGGCAGTTCTAATTGTTGCCTTGATAAGTTCGTCACCTGCTTGATCTAAATTCATTTCTCTTGAAAGAATCTTTGATACATCGCAATCAATATGTTCTTTCATACTTACAGCAGTTAAAGGATTTGCTGTTAACTTAACAACAGGTTCAATTGGGTTTCCAATAATGTTTCCTTGCCCTGTTGGAAATAAGTGAATATTAAATCCACCTGCAGCTTGAAGCGTAACGCATTCTGCAGCAGCTGAAGAGGTATCCATAAAATATAAACCCGGTCCTTTTTGAGGTTCCTCAGCAGGAGTTAAAACATCTATAAATTGTCTTGATCCTATCTTTTGGAAGTTTCCAAATGCTTTTTCCTCAATTGTTGTTAATCCTCCAGCAATATTTCCAGCTGTCGGTTGGCTTTCAGACAAATCATCTGTAGCTTCTTTTAAAATAAAATCATTATATTCATTCCACGTTTTTTTGAACTTTTGTTGCGCTTCAGGAGTTTTACCTCTTTTTTCACAAACTGTTTCTGCACCAGTTAATTCAGAGGTTTCTCCAAAACACAAATGAACTCCCAAAGGTTCAAGTTTATCCATTAAATTTCCAACAGTAGGATTAGACGCAAGACCAGATGTAGTATCAGACTCGCCACATTTAACTGAAATCCACAAATCACTTATTGGGCATTCTTCTCTTTGTTTTTCAGATGCCCACATAGAAAATTCTTGAGCTTTTTTTGATGCTTTCATGATTGTTTCAATATCCCCAGCACCTTCAATACTAAATCCTTCAACTGGCTTTCCAGTTTTAGCAACTTCATCTACAATTCTTTTTGTCCATTTAGGTTCAATACCTATAATTATTGCAGCAGCAACGTTAGGGTTTTTTGCTGTACCAATCATAGTTCTAAAGTGTAATTCTAAATCTGCTCCAAATTGCAATCTTCCGTATGAATGCGGTAATGCAATTGTTCCCTTGATATTATTTGCTACTGCTTCAGCACATGCGTTTGAGATATCGTCTACAGGCAAAATGATTACATGATTTCTTGTTCCAGCTCTGCCGTTTTCTCTTTTATAACCTAAAAAACTTTTTGGGATTTCCATATTTTTACCACTTCTTTGTTTTTACATTGTGAACATGAACGTGTTCACCTTTTTTAATTGATTTTACTACTTTACCTATGTCGTGGCCGTACTTAATGATTGTATCTCCATCGTTAAGATCAACCATTGCTATTTTATGTCCTAAAGGAATTTCATCTGCTGATTGAATGCTTACTGTTTTGTCATTTTCCATTATCCAGCATGAACAGTCTTGTTTTGGTGTGATTTTCTCTATTACTACTACTCCAACGTTGTCTTTTTCGTCGTGAATTATAATGTCAGTTGCCATATCGTGTCGATTTGTTTGTTTGAATTTTGAAAAATCTTATATATTAATCGCGAAAATTAACAAACGAATTATTAAATTTACACTTTAGAGAGGTTCTAGGTTATGGCAAAAATGACTACAGAAGAAGCTTTTGTAAAAGTTTTACAAATGCACGGAATTGAACATGCGTTTGGAATTATTGGATCTGCATTTATGCCAATTTCTGATTTGTTCCCTACAGCAGGAATTACATTTTGGGATGTAGCTCATGAAACTAATGGTGGATTAATTGCCGATGGTTACACAAGATCAACAGGAAAAATGTCAATGGTTATTGCACAGAATGGACCTGGAATAACCGGATTAGTTACACCAATTAAAACTGCTTATTGGAACCATACGCCATTACTTTTAGTAACGCCTCAAGCTGCAAATAAAACTATGGGTCAAGGTGGTTTTCAAGAAGTTGAACAAATGAATTTATTTAAAGATATGGTTTGTTATCAAGAAGAAGTTAGAGACCCATCTAGAATGGCAGAAGTTTTGAATAGAGTAATTGAAAAAGCATTTAGAGGTTCAGCACCAGCACAAATAAATGTTCCAAGAGATTACTGGACACAGGTGATAGATATAGACCTTCCACCAATAGTAAGATTTGAAAGACAAGGTGGAGGACAAGATGCAATTGAAAAAGCTGCTAAATTATTATCTGATGCAAAATTCCCGGTAATTTTATCTGGCGCAGGAGTTGTAATTGGAGATGCGATAGAGGACTGTAAAAAACTTGCAGAAAAGTTAGATGCACCTGTTTGTAATGGTTATCAACATAATGATAGCTTTCCAGGAAGTCATCCATTAGCTGTTGGACCTTTAGGATATAATGGATCAAAAGCAGCGATGGAATTAATTTCTAAAGCTGATGTAGTTCTTGCATTAGGAACTAGATTAAATCCATTTTCAACATTACCAGGATACGGAATTGATTATTGGCCTAAGAGCGCAACTATAATTCAAGTAGATATGAATCCAGATAGAATTGGACTTACAAAAAAAGTCACAGTTGGAATTTGTGGTGATGCAAAAATGGTATCTCAACAACTATTAGATAAACTTTCATCAAATGCAGGAGACAACGGCAGAGATGAAAGAAAAAACCTTATTCACCAAACAAAATCAGCATGGTTACAAACTCTTACAGGTTTAGATCATGAAGATGATGATCCAGGAACAGTTTGGAATAAAGAGGCAAGAGAAAGAGACGCTGATAGAATGTCACCAAGACAAGCTTGGAGAGCAATACAAGTTGGCATGCCAGAAGATGTAATAATTTCAAGTGATATAGGTAACAATTGTGCAATTGGAAATGCTTACCCAACATTTGAAAAAGGAAGAAAGTATCTTGCACCAGGATTATTTGGACCATGCGGATATGGATTTCCCTCAATTTTAGGAGCAAAAATAGGTTGCCCCGATACACCTGTAATTGGTTTTGCAGGAGATGGTGCATTTGGTATTTCAATGAATGAGATGAGCTCTTGTGCAAGAAAAGAATGGCCAGCTATTACCATGGTAATTTTTAGAAACTACCAATGGGGCGCTGAAAAAAGAAATTCCATTCTTTGGTTTGATGACAATTTCGTTGGAACAGAACTTGACCCAGAATTAAGTTATGCCAAAGTTGCAAATGCGTGTGGATTAAAAGGTGTGACAGTTAAAACTATGGAAGAAACTACTGCAGCTATCAAACAATCTTGTGAAGATCAAAAGAAAGGAATTACAACATTTATTGAGGTAATTTTAAATCAAGAACTAGGTGAACCTTTTAGAAGAGACGCGATGAAAAAACCAGTTCGTGTTGCAGGAATTAAAAAAGAGGATATGAAACCTCAAAAATCTTTAGCTAATTAAAGAGCATTTAATTATTTTCTTAAGCAAAATAATTGAATATAATAAATATGTATAATAACTATACATAGTTTTATGGATGTTCAATTAGATAAATGGCATAAATGCACCGTTGATAAAGATGTTCTTAAAGAGCTCTCAAAAAAATCAGACATTAAAGGATTACAACATATTTCTGTTTTTTTTGGGTTATTAATTTTAACTGGTGTTTTGTCTTATCTGACCTGGGGAAGTTGGTGGTCTTTATTATTTTTTTTAATTTATGGAAATATATTTTGTTTTTCAAATGCACTTTGGCATGAGACAGGTCATAAAACTGCATTTAAATCAAAATTTTTAAATGAGTTTTTTTATTATATTTCATGTTTTATGGCTTACTTTGAACCAACAAGATGGAGATACACACATTTTGTTCACCATGGCAATACATACTCAACCAAAAATCCATATGATCATGAAATAGAGTACGGTAATAATTTAAGGGAAACTCCTAAAAGATTTATTATAAATATAGTTCCGTTTGGAGAGTTTTTATTTTTTAAAAACCATATAGCTTTTGAAATAATTAAGCATGCATTTGGAATTCAAACGCAAGTTATGAAAGATAGTATACCCGAAGCTATGAGAGCTAAGTGTATAAAAAATTCAAGAATTTTTGTTGGCCTGTGGATATTAATAATTTTATGGTCAATTCTATCAAAATCATGGTTACCAGTTTTATTTATTTTGCTACCTAACTTTTATGGAAAGGCTTTACATAAAATAGTAAGTTTTACTCAACACGCTGGTCTTGCAAGGGATATAAAAGATCACAGAGTGTCATCAAGAGAAATGGTTTTAAATCCAATCTTAAGTTTTCTTTATTGGAAAATGGAATATCATATGACACATCATATGTTTCCAACAGTTCCATCATATAATTTAGACAAACTTCATAATCATATTAAAGATCAAATTCCAAAGATTAACTATGGATTAGTTGATGCTTATAAGGATATAATACCAGCATTAATTAAACAGATAGAAGATCCAAATTATTCTATTAAAATGGATATTTCACAAACACAAAAAATTTAAATTGAAAATTGAAAATGACAATGGTTGTGGTTGGTTAAACCAACTGCCTAAAAGATTAAACATAAAGACTTTAAACGAAGACCTTATCTGTGATTATTTGATTGTTGGCGCTGGTTACACAGGTTTGTCGGTAGCTAGAAAGCTTTCAGAAATTGATAATAAAAAAAATATTATTTTAATTGATGCACAATTAGCTGGAGAAGGTGGAAGTAGTAGAAACTCTGGATATTTAGTTGATACAACACTGAATGATGGTTTTACTTCAAACAAAGATATCGAAAACTATAAGAAGAAAGTCAATATATATGAATTAGGTATTAAAACTGTAAAAAAGTATATTAAAGAACATCAAGTTGATTGTGATTTCAATGAATGTGGAAAATATTTTGCATCTTCAAAAATAGAGGACGAAGTTAAAGTAAAATCTTTTAGTAATTTATTATCAAAATTAGGTTACAAAAATAAAATTTTAGATCAAAAAGAATTACAAAGGAGATTAGGCACAAGTTTTTATAATATAGCTGTTTATACCGATGGCGGGATATTGCTTAATCCGGGTAAATTAGTGAGATCAATGGTTGATACATTACCAGCTAATGTAAAATTATTTGAAAATACACAACTTTTAAGTTGGAAAAAAATGAGTGATAAAATTGAGTGTAAATTTAAAAATAATATCATCAAGACAGATAAGATAATCTTTTCAACAAATGGTTTTTTAAGCAGTTTAAATATTAAAAAAAATTACAATTTTCCTATTACTTTAACAGCAAGTATGACCAGACCTTTATCCAATGATGAGTTTACAAATATAGGCTCACCAAAAGAATGGGGTGTTCTTCCAATAAGACCAATGGGAGCCACAATAAGATTTACCAAAGATAAAAGGATTTTAATTAGAAATACTGCAGAAATTAGGAATCCAAACTCAATGACCACCCAAGAATTATCTGAAAGAGTAAAATTCCATTTAAAAGGAATTCGAAAACGATTTCCAAATTTACCAAATGACATAATACAAGATAGTTGGTCTGGTATTGTTTGTAGAAGTGGAAATAGTTCTCAAATTTTTGAAAAAATAGATGATAAAATATTTGCTGTAGGTTGTTATAATGGCTCTGGTATTGGTGTGGGAACTTTATTTGGTGAACAAATAGCAATTATGGCTTCAAATATGCAATCAGATGAAATTTCAATTATAGAGCAGAGAAAAAAACCAAATTGGTTGCCTCCACAACCCTTTTTAAATCTTGGAATTTACACTAGATTGGCTTACGAAAGAATAAAAGCACGATCAGAAATTTAAATGAATAAAATAAAACTAAAATTATGATTCAAATTAATAATAATTTAAAAATTTTTATTTTTATAATAATTGCTCTTGCAATACTTTTTCTTACAAAAGAAAAATACCAAGGTTTTAGTAAAGATAAATCTATTCAAGCCTGTATGATTGCTCAAAAAAAAAAATTCAAAGAGAAACCTATTGAAGATATTAAAATATTTTGTGAACAGGAAATAAATAAAAATATCAAGTAATGAAAAAATCAAATAGATCGAATGTTGATCCATTCATCGTTATGGATGTAATGGAAGCAGCAAGACAGGCAGAACAATCAGGCAAAAATATTATCCATATGGAAGTTGGCCAGCCAGGTACTCCAGCACCTAAATTAGCAAATGAAACTGTAGAAAAACAAATTAAGAGTAATAATCTTGGATACACTGTTGCTCTAGGATTACCTGAATTAAGATCTAGAATTTCAAAGCTATATGGTGAATGGTATAACTTAGATTTAAACCCAGAAAGAGTAATAATAACTACCGGTTCATCAGGTGCGTTTATACTTTCTTTTGCAACATTATTTGATCAAGGCAATAGAGTTGGTATTGGTTCTCCCGGATATCCAAGTTATAGACAGATTTTAAAAGCACAAAGTTTAATACCAGTTGATATTGAAACCGATTTACAAAATAAATTTCAACCATTACCAGAAGATATTAAAAGCAATAATTTAAATGGTTTATTGGTTGCATCGCCTGCAAATCCTACTGGATCAATGTTAGATAAATCATCATTAGAAAAGCTCATAGTAACTTGTAAAGAAAATGATGTGAGTTTTATCAGTGATGAAATTTATCATGGTATAGAATATGAAACTAAATCTGTTTCTGCATTGGAAATTACTGATGATTGTTATGTAATAAATTCATTTTCCAAATATTTTTCAATGACAGGATGGAGAATTGGGTGGATGGTGGTACCCGAAGATCATGTTAGGCAAGTTGAAAAAATATCTCAAAACTTATTTATTTGCCCACCTCATGTTAGTCAAATAGCAGCATTAGCAGCACTAGATGCAAAAGATGAGTTAAATGAAAATGTAAAATTATATAAAAAAAATAGAGAAATTCTTTTAAAAGAATTACCAGATGCTGGTTTTACAACTTTTTCTCCACCAGAAGGTGCTTTTTATATATATGTAGATATTTCAAAGTTTAGCAAGGATAGTTTAAATTTTTGCAAAAAAGTTTTAAATGAAGCGGGTGTTGCTATAACACCAGGTTTAGATTTTGACCAAAAAAGAGGATCAAGTACTATCAGATTTTCCTATGCAAGAAGTACAGAAGATATAATTGAAGGCTGTAAAAGAATAAAACAATTTATGACTAAAAACTATGATTAAAGAAATTATAATAGACACACATAAAATATTTGTTATCCTTTTATTATGGTTTTAATTAATGAAAGTATTAAATCTATAACTTGTTCTGATTTCAGAGTTTTTTTAAAAAAATTGATTAAGGACAAAATTGAAAAAGAATGGACAGAGAATTTTGTTGATGAGATGAATTTTGTTACCATTCCTAGAATGACTATTAAACGAAGATATGAAAATAAAGGTATAGATTTAATTAAACTTATAAATGACATTAGTTATTACAAACATGTAAAATTAAATGTAAATTCTAGAGGTTCTTTAGAATTTGATAAGAAAAAATAATCATTAATGTCCAAAAGATATAGCGGTAAATCATTTAAAGATTCTAGTGTAATGAAAAAGGCAAAGCTAACTCTTAAAGAGAAGAGAAAAGCGAGAAGAGATAAGAAAAAGTCAAATTAGTATTTTAGTGTCTTGGAAGACCTTCTTTTGTATAAAACTTTCTAAGTTTTTTTAAAGACAAGTAATAAGCGCTTTCTCTAAAAGATTTATTAATCTGTTTTCTTATATGTAATATTTCATTAAATGCATTTCTCATTGAGTCTTCTAGACCAGAATTAGTCAAATCAATTTCATCTGCTCCATGAACAATAGAATTTATTAGCTCTGGATCTGTTTTTGTATTTGTGGTTTTTTCTATAAGTTTTATTAATTCTAATAGTTTATGTTCTTGATATCTTTTTTCCATTCTACCAAATCTAATGTGAGATAAATTTTTAACCCACTCAAAATATGAAACGACCACTCCACCAGCATTTACATAAATATCAGGTAGCACTGTTATTCCTTTATTAAATAATATTTTATCACTCTCAGGATCTATTGGGCCATTTGCAGCTTCAACAATTAGTTTTGTTTTTACTTTTTCAACATTCTCTTTGTTGATAACACCCTCTAATGCAGCTGGTATTAAAATATCACATTCAACTTCAACAATTTCTTTTGGATTTTTAATGAATTTACCAAGTTCATTGTTTTCTATAGTTTTTTTGAACAAAACACATTCAATAAGTTTGTTTATGTCTATTCCACTTTCGTTATATAAAATTCCATTATATTCACCAATTGCAATTATTTTTGCATTATCTCTATTAAAAAGTTCATAAGCCAAATGTCTTCCAACATTACCAAATCCCTGGATAACAATTCTATTATCTTTCAAATTTTCATTTAATTTTGCTTTTTTAACTTCTTCTTTGTTTCTAAAAAATTCCCTTATTACTTCCTCAATACCTCTTCCTGTTGCTTCTGTTCTTCCTGCGATACCACCTCCGTGACGAGGTTTGCCTGTAACACATGCTCTATAATTAATATCCTCTGGTCTTAAAGATTTATAAACATCTTTAATCCATCCCATTTCCTTTTCAGAGGTTCCAACATCAGGAGCTGGTACATTTATTGCAGGTGATATAAAACCTTTTTTAATTAATTTTGTTGCAAAAGTTTTTGTAATACTTCTTAATTGATTGTCATTATATTCATTTGGATTAATTCTTAATCCTCCTTTAGATCCACCATAAGGAATATCAACGATTGCACATTTGTAAGTCATTAATGCTGCAAGTGCCTCTGTATCATCTTGATCTACAGAGTTTGAATATCTTAAACCCCCTTTACTAGGCAAAATATGTTCTGAATGAACAGCTCTCCAGCCAGTAAAATTTTTTATTCCGCCATCTATTTCTACACCAACATTAACTTTGATTAATGAATGTGTTGCTTTGATATGTTCAAGCAGATCCGAAGTAAAATTTAAATTTTTTGCAGATTGTTCTACGTAGTGATCAACATTCTTTTTAAAAGACATTTTCTAATTAAATCAATTTTAAACACTTAATGAAAGAATATCTACGTTCAAATTAGGTTAATAATAATTAGTATATTTAATACATTTTAAGATTTTATATTTAGTCGTTTTCTTATTATTTCTTTATCAAGCTTCATTTCTCTGTAAGAAATAATTAATACACCTATAAAAATTATAACTGCTCCCAACCATGTAAATAAATCAGGTATTTCACTAAAAACAAAATAACCAATAATTGATGCAAAAACTAAACTTAAAAAAGAATAGGGTTGTGTCATGCTGACATCCACCAACTTATAAGCATGATTTAGTGCCAAATGTAAGATTGTTCCTGAAAGTGCAGCAAAAACTAAATATACAAAAGTAATTAAAGAGGGTGTTTCCCAAAAAAACAAAACAATACAAAAACTAAATACGCTCATAAAAACAGATTGATACGATAGTATTGTTATAGAGCTATCATCTTTGGATATTTTTTTTGTAATAATTATTACAACAGACCAAAGAAAAGATGAAAATAAAGCCATATATACTCCAACTGAAATATTAATTAATCCAGGTCTAAGGATTATTAGCATTCCACAAAATCCTAAAATTAATGCAAGTGTTCTATAAATATAAATTTTTTCTCCCAAAAAAAATACTGCAAGAATAGTAACTATAAATGGCACAATAAAAGATATAGCTGTTACTTTTTCAATAGGTAGCATCACTAAGGTTGAAAAATACAATAGCATAGCAGGTAAATTTAATGCGGACCTTATAAAATGTTTTTTAATATGTTTTGTTTTAAAAACCTCAAATTTGGTTTTAAAAATATATGGAGAAATTATAAGAAGTCCTAATAAAAATCTAAAAAATCCAGCTGTATATACATTCACCTCTTCTTGCGCTAATTTTAAAAATGTTAACATTAATGTTCCAAAAAAAACTGAAACGATAATTAAAATTATAGCCAATTTATTATTTTTCATGTTTGAATTTTATTTTAAAAACTTTCTGCAAGTTTATTAAAAGCAAACATTCCAGGATCATCTAAATCTTTTGTTTTTTCATCAAACATTCTAGCTCTTCCAATTAGTATTTTTTTTCCCTTAAAATTTTTTAATGCTTCCTTTGTAGCAAGTTTAATTTGATCAGCATAATTTTCGCTCTCTTCAATTTTTTTAATAATTAAATCAAGAGTATCAGCTATAGTTTTATCACCAAGCTTAGTTTTTCCTCTTTCAATTATAGTTTGTAGAGAAATTTTAAATATTTTTTTAATCTCCTCATGATTTAATGTATTTTTATTTTTCATTTCTTTAGAAATATTCATTAAAGAAAAAGCTATTAAAGTTCCAAAACTAGATCCTGATTTCTTAACAAATGCTTTAGAGCAAAACATAAAATTTTCGCCCATATCATCTGTAAAACTTTCAATATTTTTATGAATTTCCTTCAATCCATGAAGTATTGTTATTCCTAAATCTCCATCTCCAATTTTTCCGTCAGCAGCATTAAATTCATCATGAGATATTTTAGATTGATCATAAAGCTTATTAATAATATTAATTAAACTTTCTTTATTAAGCATTTTAATTTGTCCAGAAAGGACAATTACTTGGAGCAATTAAATTATCTTTAATATCTTTATTTAATTTTAATAAAGTTACAGACATACCAGCCATTTCCATAGAAGTTGCATATCTGCCAACATAATTTTTGAATATTTTAATTTCATTTTTATTAAAATTTTCTATTACTCTTCTTGATATTATATAAAGCTCCTCAAGGGGTGTAGCTCCTAGGCTATTAATCATTAAAGTGATTTCATCATTTTTGCTTAAATTAAAATCATCTAAAATTCTTTTACAAATATCATCGGTCAAATCATTTGCACTTTTCATTTTCTCTCTTGATATTCCTGGTTCACCATGAATACCCATTCCAATTTCTATTTCATCTTCACCAATTTCAAAAGTTGGTTTTCCAGCCTCAGGCAGTATACAAGGAGATAAAGCTACACCAAGTGTTCTAATATTTTCATTTGTGATTGTTGCTAATTTAAAAACATCATCAAGTGATGCGCCAGTTTCAGCAAAACCTCCTGCCACTTTAAAAACAAATATCATTCCAGCAATACCTCTACGCTTTTCTTTTTCCTCCGACTTTGCACTTGCAACATCGTCTGCAACAATAACTGTTTTGGTATTTATTCCTTCTTCTTTGACAATTTCACATGCCATTTCAAAGTTCATTACATCGCCACCATAATTTCCAAGAATACATAGAACGCCATTGCCATTATCTGCATTACGGATTGCAGAGCCTATTTGTTCAACTGAGGGAGATGCAAAAACAGAACCAATTGCACAACTATCTAATAAACCTTTTCCAATGTATCCTGTAAAAACAGGCAAATGACCAGAGCCACCACCAGTTACTAAACCAACTTTATTAGAAGCTTTTGATGCTCTTTTAATTACCCGAGAATTATCAGCTGCTAGAGAATAAATATCTGGATGTGATTTTATTAAACCATCTATTGTTTCTTCAACAAAATTACTTGGTTTATTAAGGATTTTTTTCATAAATACATATTACAAGTTGAGTGAAAAGTAATCTAGTTATTATTTTAAATGACTTTTTTATAAATTTACTTAATAATAAAAAATTAATCTAATTTATTGGGAAATGAAAACAATAAAAATTATTTTATTATTTCTATTTATTTTTTTAAATTTTCAAAACGTAAACGCAGAAAAGTTAAAAAAAAAAGAAATGGAAAATTTAATTACTAAGTATGTTCTTATTCTTGATGATGGTAAAGGGGATGGCGTTGTAACATATTTTTTTGATCAATCTAAAAGAGAATATTTTAGAATAAAAAAATTCAAAACAATTTCTAAAAATGCATATCGTTTTACGAAAACTGGACAACTAAGAATTTTTGAACCTGGTGATATCAAACTTACATGGAAAATTGAAATGGGAGAGAAAAATATAATAGAAATTAAAGCAAAATATTCTCCCAAAGGAAAAAAATATAATTTTAAATATGCAACTAAAGAAAAATTTTTGAGTGATAAGAAAAAACATGAACAAAAAATAGCAAACGAAAAAAAAAAGAAGGAACAAGAAAAGCTTGAAGCCCAAAGAAAAGAGGAACAAGAAAAACTTGAAGCGCAGCAAAAAGCCGAAGAGGAAAAGAAAAGATTAGAACAAGAAAAACTTGAAGCGCAGCAAAAAGCTGAAGAGGAAAAGAAAA
>Ga0160423_10000521_pt1 | contig 31563 bp, 24 predicted proteins | sample CRUFie14St8metaG_FD_108191 | JGI IMG/M metagenome (GOLD analysis project Ga0160423, IMG submission 108191) | Marine microbial communities from the Costa Rica Dome - CRUD Field 142mm St8 metaG | ecosystem: Environmental > Aquatic > Marine > Oceanic > Photic zone | place: Costa Rica: the Eastern...
GTCCAGCTCGAAGAGGGGCAGGATGTTCGGGTTATTGCTGATTACACTCGCCCCAATCTAACTCCCTGGATCGTAGACGGGCCCTCTTTCGGGTCGGGAGTCTCTGCCGAGGGGTCCCTCCTCATCGGATCTAATCCCGACGAGCCAGGGCTTCGGATCGCGGGCTACGGTGCTGCCCGCCGGGATCCTTTCTGGAATGGGCTCAAGATAACCGACAGCGCCAATGACTCCGGGTCTTTCAACAGTCATTCGCGATCTGGGAAAATGATCCGAACCCCCGCATTCGAGCTAAAAACGGGCCGCCTGCACTACCTGATCCGGGGACATGCCTCCGTCTACGCTGGAGTGGGTCAGCATATCATGATCACCGGGCCACTCCATGGAAGGCTGATCCAGCGGCCGAAGGTTGATGGCGATCAGCCGCGATGGGTAAGCCACGACCTGTCCCGATACGCGGGGCTCCGGACTCACATCGAGTTTGGGGCGGAGGGCGGCAGCCCTCTCGAGGTTCTCATGGTAGTCGAGGCAGACAAGCCTCCGCCCATCGAACAGAAGCAACTCAACCTGACCCGTCTGGATCTCTCCGCTGCGTGGAAGGATCTGGCCGATGGGGTGATCGAGAAGGAGAATCTTCATGCCGCTCGTTGGATCGTTGAGCAACCAAAGCTGAAAGCTTCCCAAATCGCCTCATCCTACCTGAAGGAGCTGGATGCTATTCGTAAAGGGGTCAAATGGGAATCAGCCTTGGCCGTGGCATGGCTGGATGGCAATGGCGTTAACGAATACAACATGGACCGCGGAGATCCCGCATCTCCACTGGAGCCTGCGACCAGAGGCCTCCCAAAGGCGTTTGGCTTGAGCTCCATAGACAGTAAAAACTCCGGACGGCTCGAACTGGCACGGCAGGTCACAAACCCAAGTAACCCGTTGACCGCCCGCGTCATGGTAAACCGTATCTGGCACCAGCTGTTCGGCCTTGGCCTTGTTCGAACCGTTGACAATTTTGGGTGGCTGGGCGAACGCCCCTCTCATCCCGAACTCCTAGACTACCTCGCGACAGAATTTATGGAAACCCATGAATGGTCGATCAAGTCTTTCGTCGCGAGGCTTCTCCTTACAAAAACCTACGGCCAGTCCAGCACCAGTGCCGACCCAGCATTTGACCAGAAGGATCCCACCAATATTCTTCTCCACCGGATGCCTGTCCGGCGGCTAGAAGCCGAGGCAATCAGAGACTCCGTGCTGGCCGTTTCCGGACGGCTTGAGCGCAAAATTGGGGGGAAGCCTATCCCAACCTACCTTGACGAATTCGTGGTGGGCAGAGGGCGCCCCGGAGGGGGCCCACTGGACGGCGCAGGTCGGAGATCGCTTTACACCTCTGTTCGGCGAAACTTTCTCCCCACCCTGATGCTGGCCTTTGACTTTCCCGCTCCATTCAGCACCAAAGGGAAGAGAGACATCACGAATGTTCCCGCGCAATCGCTGGCCCTGATGAACGATAAGCTCATTTACGAACAGGCGCGGATCTGGGCCCAGAAAGTATTAAAGGAGATGCCTTCGGCGACTCCCGAGGAGAGGTTGAATCGCATGTTTGAAAATGCATTCACACGACGAGCCGGAAGGCACGAGATTGCCATCCTGATGGAATCCCTTCCCGGACTCATGGAGCTCCACGGCGGCAATCCAAATTCCGAAGGACTGTGGCAGGACCTCTGCCACAGTCTGTTTTCCATGAACGACTTCATTTACCTCCCATGAGTTCAAGCCCGTTTCCACTCTCCCGCCGCGAAATCCTGCAAAAATCCTCAATGGGGTTTGGCGCCCTCGCCATGGCAGGGCTCATGGACAAAGCCAAGGCGGCATCACCCCTTATTCCCGACAGCCACTTCCCGGGAAAAGCCCGGAACGTTATCTTCCTTTTCATGGAAGGGGGGGTCTCCCAAGTGGACTCCTTCGACTACAAGCCGGCTCTTGAGAAGTACCACGGGCAGGACCCTCGGAAAGCGATCGGCCAGCTGGAGAAAACTCAGTTTGAGAATATCGGAAAAGTGATGAAATCACCGTGGGCGTTCAAGCAGCGCGGCAAGAGCGGAATGTGGATAAGCGACCTTTTCCCACACATTGCGGGGATGGCAGACGACCTTTGCGTCGTTCGCTCAATGACGTCAAAATTCCCTGAGCATACCTCGGCAAACTACTTTTTTCACAGCGGTACAGGATTACAGGGGCGGCCCAGCATGGGCGCGTGGGCTTCGTACGGTCTTGGCAAAGAAAGCGAAAATCTACCCGGATATGTCGTCATAAACGGAGGGCGGATTCCTTCTGGTGGACTCGACTGCTTCTCCAATGGCTTTCTCACCGCTACCCATCGCGGCAGCCTTCTCAACGCCAACGGGACACCGGTCGCTAACGTGAGCCCCAATGAGCGCGACGCCAGAAGCCAACTCCTCAAGCGCAGACTGATTGGGAGTCTGAATGCCCGCTCCTCCAAGGGAAATGCCGAGTTGGAATCTGCGATCATGAATTATGAACTGGCGGCCCGAATGCAGCTCGCGATTCCCGAGCTCATGGATTTCAGCGATGAGTCTGCGTCAACTAAAGAGCTCTACGGAATTGAAGACAGTTACAAGGGAACTCAAACCTATGCACGAGAGTGCCTGATTGCCCGCAGGCTAATTGAGCGCGGGGTCCGCTTCGTCGAGCTCACGATTCCAAACATCGGAGAGGACCGCTGGGACGCTCATGGAGGGCTGCAGAAGAATCACGGCAACAACGCTCGTTCCGTGGACAAGCCCATCGCGGGCCTGCTCAAGGATCTGAAGGCGAGAGGCATGCTGGATGATACTCTCGTTCTCTGGTCTGGAGAGTTCGGGCGGACTCCCTTTGCGCAGGGAGGCAATGGCCGGGATCATAATGAGTTCGGATTCTCTCTCTGGATGGCAGGAGCCGGGGTCAAGCCGGGCTCGGTGTATGGGGGAACTGATCAGTGGGGTTACAAGGCGGAGGAGGACCCCTTGGAAGTCCATGATCTTCATGCCACCATTCTTCACCTGATGGGCATCAATCACAAAGAGCTTACTTACCGCTTCAGCGGCCGCGATATTCGGCTCACCGATGTTCATGGTCGGGTTGTCGAGGAGTTACTCTCCTAAATTAGCCTCCTGACTGTCACTCCTTGGATGGCTTCACGCCAGCCATTCTGAGCTATTCCGCAAGCTGGAATACCCTCTGCACCGACTCAAAAACACTCAGAGGCGCTATCGCTACCCCTTCCGGACCCTTAGGCCGGGAGGTATCAATCAATTTCGTAGGGTGGAGTCGGTTCCCCTTTTTCAGGGAATATCCGGATCCGGGATCCACGCATGCGCCCTCATAAATCTCGAAATGCAGGTGAGCGAGCCAGGCGCCATTGCCAGTTCCCACGGTTCCAAGGCGCTGCCCGCGCGCCACAACCCCACCAACAGCCACCCCAATTCGATCCAGGTGCCCATAGAGGCTGTGGAATTTCCGTCCATCCGGCAGGCGATGCCCAAGAATGATCACTTTTCCCCAATTCCCTCCCCGGTCACCCGCAAAAACGACATAGCCGTTTCCTATCGCGTAGACGGGATCTCCGAGATCTGAGTTTCCTCCTCCTATTCCGTTAAGGTCCTCTCCCAGATGGTTCATTTGCGCTCGTTCATTACGCTCTAGGAACGGTTGCGCATTGTAGGTAAACGCTCCTGTCTCCGATCCCAGGGGCTGGTCCAGTAATGCCACCGGAGCTAGAAGGAAACGACTGAACGCATCATGGAGTATGAACCGGCGGTCAAAAGCAGGCACCCGCCCTTCCGCTTCTTCACTCGCTCCGACCGGGTATCCCGGAGGAGCATCCGCGTCCTGCCAGGATCGGAGGGACTGAATAGGATCACGTGGCCGAGGGCTATTGAAAAAGATAGCCCCCAACAGGAAGAGCACAAAGATGCACAGCCCCACTACAAGCTCACTACGAAAACCACGTCCCATAACTTGAACAGCGCTCGATAAGCAGGCCCATCTGCCAGCTTACAGTCGATCTACTCCGCAGGCTATCCAGCAAACCATGGGAAACCAGCCTATTCCTCTTGCTCCGGAAGACGCACCCGGGCAAAGGGCCTTACCCGATAGACCTGCCTTCCCCGTTGCACCGTGAGGGAGGTTTGCTGTTCCGTCGCTGAAGCAATCAGCTTGTCATAAAAGTCTGCCGGCTGATTCACCCGGACATTGTTAATTTCCAAGATCAAATCCCCAACCCTCAGCCCCCTGCTGGCCGCCTGCCCTTCAGGGTGAATTCCGGAGATCAGAACCCCTCTGGCTCCACGAGTCCGCTGGAGCAGGGTTAATCCCTGCACAGTGATGCCAATATCCCTGATCACGGCTTGATCCGATATGGTTCGCTCCACAGGGCCACTCGCCTGGGTCAGGGTTTCAGCATCTTCCGCATCAATGACCGTGGCTTTTAGAGTGACCTCCTCGCCCTTTCTCCAAACCGTAATATCCACCTCGCGAGCGACCGGGGTCCTTTGGATCTGGGCGAAGAATTGAACCCGGCTCTCAACGATTTTACCATTATAGCGCACCACGACATCGTCTGCTAACAAGCCTGAAGACTCGGCAGGGGAGTCTGGAACCACATCCTGAATATAGACCCCGCCATTCTCATACCAACCTACTTTTTCCCTGATGAGAGGGTTCCAGTCATAGCAACGAACACCTAGCCAGCCCCGGGTGGCCCTGCCTTTAGCGAGAATCTGTTCAAACACCTCGCGCACGTCATTTGAGGGTATGGAAAAACCAATTCCAACGAATCCCTCGTCCTCGGTATCAGGAGAGTAAATCGCCACATTGATCCCGATTATTTCACCAAGAATATTCACCAGCGGACCTCCCGAGTTTCCAGGGTTGATCGCTGCATCCGTCTGAAAGAGGTCGCGTTGCCGATCAGAAATCGTCCTCTCCTTGGCTGAAATAATTCCTCGGGTCACCGTCTCCCCCAATCCAAAAGGATTGCCAATGGCCAGAGCCTGCTGACCCTGGCGAACCCGATTTGAGTCCCCAAACTTAAGAGGCTTAAACTCCCGGTTGGCTTTGATTCGGATCACCGCAATATCCAGCGCCCGGTCTTCACCAATCACAACAGCAGGATAGGTTTTGCCATCGTGCATGGTCACCGTGATTCTGGATTTCCCATTCGTCACGTGTTCGTTGGTTACTACGTGCCCTTCTCTCGAGACGACCACTCCAGAGCCAATTCCGCGGACGGGATACCCCTCGTCTACCCAAACACGGCCAAGCCAGTCCTGCATGAAGTTTCTCTTCACTCCCTCGGTTTGCAGAGAGACTACCGAAGGCACTACCGCAGCCGTCAGTCGCGCAAATTCTTCGTCAAGCGCTGCAAGGTATTCCACCTCCCCAAGAGAGAGTGCTGGTTTGCTGCTAAGGGTATACCTTTCCGGAACATAGTTGCTCTCTCGGTCTTTCGCCCCAAAGTTCAGGAGATTCGAAAGGCCTCCCATCCCGGGCAGCTTCCGGAAACCAGCTACTACCAGAAAGGCCAGCAGGAATACCCCGAGAAGAACAGCAGTTCGACGCAATGCCACATTCATGATCGTTGGGAGCCTAGATCAAGAATGGGGCCTTTTGGGCGGGGGGAAAGCGGAAATTCAGCGGCCCCGACGGAGCGCCCGGAAGGCGCCCCCAAGCGCCCGAGCGGTGTCGCTAGCAACGAGCGATTCCGGGGATTGGTGTTTTTTCAAAGCAATTTCGGAGGCCCGCCCCGCAAGCCAAGCAGCAGAGCGCGCCGCATCAAATCCTGATAAACCCCTGGCCAACAAGGCCCCGAGCACACCACTGAGAACGTCGCCCTGCCCGCCAGAGGCCATTCCTGGATTCCCGGTGACATTGTAATGCAAGTCCTGACCGGAGGATGTCACAATTGTCCTCGCCCCCTTGTAGAGGAGCGTGCAGGGATGCAGTTTCACGAACGCCCGGGCACACTCTGCCCGGCTCAGTTCCTCAGCCGCGGGGAACATCCGACTCATTTCACCCGGATGCGGCGTCAGGACCATGTGGCTCTTTATACGTCCGGATAGTCCCATGGCGGATATCAGGTTCAGCGCCTCTGCGTCCACAACCATGGGCATTCTGCAGCTCTCCAGCAGATTCAACAACGCGGTCTTTTCCAGCTTTCCCGACCCGTTAAGACCAGGCCCAATAACGAGAGCCGCATGGGGCGCATCCATTACTTCATCGTAGCTCGAAAGGGCTTTTACCATGACTTCCGGAGGTAACGCCGTGGAAATCATGAACGGATAGTCCTCTTCCAATACGTAAAGCGTGACAAGGCCCGCGCCTCCCCTGAGGGCTCCAAGGGCCGCGAGGCACCCCGCCCCAAGCATCCCCCGCGATCCCGCTACAACCCCAACTCGCCCGGCCTCCCCCTTGTGGGTTCCATAGTCCCGCGGCGGAAAAAGACCGCGTAGCTTTTGCCCAGTAGTCAACCCGTCCCCAGAGCCATAATCGGGAAGCTCCTCCAAAGCGATCACCTCGATTCGCCCGACGTGCATCAGAGCCGATTCGGCCACCAATCCTTTTTTGGGAACTGCAATAGTTGCGGTAAGATCCGCCTGAACAGCTCCGTCTTCTACCCTTCCATCATCCGCATTCACTCCAGAGGGAACATCAATGGCTACAATCTCTGCTCCTCCGGATTCCCGAAGGGCATTCATCTCAGCTGCTAGGGAGCCAATCGGCTCCCTCAATGGGCCATTCGCCCCGATCCCCAACAGCCCATCAAGAAGAAGGAGAGGACCCTGGCTGCGCTCTAATTCCCAGCGATGTCGCTGGACCTCTATGTCACCAAGCTCTCGAAGCTTCTGACGAGGAAGAGCCCCGAACTCAAGGGGCTGGAAGGCGCTCCGCACAACAACCTTCCATCCCGCCGAGCGAAGCACCCTGAGGGCAACAAGGGCATCTCCCCCATTATTCCCTTTGCCGACGTAAGCTACAGCCGTTCCGGGACCGGAATAAAGATCCACCAGAGCTTCGCCGAGCCGCTTCCCTGCCTTGTCCATGAGGCTCTCTGCCGAAATGCCCTTGCGGAACGCCTGGCGTTCCAGCTCTCGCATTTCATGACAACTGAGAAGACCCATCTACAGTAGTTCCTTGCATCTGGGGTGATTGAACCCCGAACCCAGACGGGTCCGTCCCATCCTAACGTTGAAAGCGATACTTAATAATTCCGTCCGCTATTCCCCGTGCTATGGCGTCCCGATAAGCCCCTGTTTTCATACGAGACCTCTCCCGTGAATTGCTGACAAAGCCTCCTTCCACCAACACCGCCGGATTTCGCGAAGCCCTGAGAACGTAATATCGTCCGAATTTGACGCCGCGGTCACGGCCTCCTACCCGTTTCAGCATCCCCTCCTGAATCGCCTCAGCTAATGGCTTTCCTGCCTTGCTATAGTAGTAAGTCTCTAGCCCTGAGACGGAGCGTCGCCAAGTATAGTTGTAGTGCAGGCTTACAAATATCGCACTCTTGAACCGGTTTCCAATCGCGGCACGCTTGGCGAGCGAGATAAAGGTGTCGCTCTTGCGGGTCATGGTGACCTGATAGCCCTTCGCGAGCAGGTAATGCTCTAGGCGCATGGCCGTATCGAGAGCAAGATGCTTTTCGTAGACTTTCCCGGATCGTCCACCTCGATCATCACCTCCATGGCCTGGATCAATCACGATCCTGCTGAAATACCCCGCCCACACTCCGGAGGAAGATACGAGGAGTATTAAGGCTAAAAACGCGAGTGCCCGAAACGAAGGATGGGGAATAGGCATGGGCGATAAAGCAGGAAGGGGGTCCAACTACAAATTCCTTTTAGACAAGGCTGACGCACCCGGAAAGAATTTTCGGAAAGGCCATGCCCGACACACCCGCCATTCCATTAGCGAAAGGTCATGGAAGGTCGCTCAGACAATTTTCGGAGCCGCGCCCGACTCTGGGCTTCTGCCTTAGGGTCATAGGAGATCCCTCCTGAAATCACGACCTCCCCGTTGTTAAAGGTTGTCAAGGCAGGCTTCCGCCCTGCGGCGGGCTTGTAATATTTCGTGCCGAGATATGTTCCCGCCGGGGTAACCGTCCCATGCGCGTAAACATTTGGAGCCGCGAGAGAAAGCACGTGAAGATTGTTGTCCCGGTCAACCGTAGCCTTTGGCGCCTTGCTGGTGATGACCTCCCCCATGCGAAATGCCTGGAGGTTGCGGCCGGTCCGGATATCGACGAGGTGCATATAGAGTGAAGATTTCCGGGCAGAATTGTGGATTGATAACCTGTATTCCCGCACGTTGCCTAGCGCAGCATCCCCGACTCGCTGGGTATAGACTTGGCGCCCAAGCGTCACGCTAAAATACGTCGTGTTCGTGACAAAATTTCCCCCTCCCCCGGGAAGTCTGATCACGGCCTTACAGCGAAACCTGCCCGGTTCAGTCACACGGAAAGCCCCCGTAAGATCCACACTTTTTGCGATACTGCGCCCCGCTGGGATTCTTACTGCTCCAAAATTCATCGCGGCGAGCGGACTAAGGGCAGTCCCTCGGGAATTTTTAATCTCAAAATCGAGCCAGTTCAGACTCGTTTGTTCCTCCGTATGGATCAGAAGGTCGCGTCCGGAGTTGTTCGTCAAGGTCACCGTTGCAACCACAGGCTCGTGAGCGATGTATTCCCTTTTCGACATGCTCAGGCTTGCTTGGACCTGGGCGCATACGTCGCTCAGGTTTAGAATTCCCGTGACGAAGCAGATCAGGGAGAGCAGCCTAAAGTTGGAACGCATAACTTGGAGATGGAGAAACTAGGACCGTGGGTTTACGTCGTATCATCCTGTCACCGCAAGGGAAAGCCGCTACTTGGCGCGTGATTTTTGCCCTTCGGCGATTTCCCCGGGACTGTTCCACCCCCCCTGGGGGGGCTTTTCCTTAACGGTTCGAAAGCCCAGGTCCTTACGCCTGAGAGCTCTTGTTGAAACCCAGCTACGGCTGGACGCTCCGCTTGCCGGCACGAGAAAAGAGCCTCCACACGCTACTGGGGCTTTTGCGTTCATCGGGAAAGAAGGGTTCCGCTCAGAATCCCTTGTCCACTCTGCGACATTCCCCGCCAACCCGTGAATCTCGAGCTTGCCGGGGCTTCGCGGGGACTGATCGACAGGACCCCACCCCTCCACGTAAGGGGTCACATTATCGTCTAGAGCCACCACTGCCAGCCACTCTCTTAAGGTCGGCAAACGGCCTCCTTTCCAAGCGGCGTACGCATGGGCGTCCCACCAATCGACCCCCGTCACTGGGTGATTCATATCATATTTGAGCCCATTGAAAGTTCCGCCGCTACGGGCCGAACTCAAAACCATGAGCCAGTCGTCCGGAAGGTGATCCACCTTCGTCCGGGGCTGGCTCCCGTGGTCATAGGCCTTACGCTGGATCGCCCCCATTACAGAAAGGGCATCAAGAAATTCCTGATACTCAGCGATCGTGACCTCATGGGCATCTATCATAAAGGAAGACAGCAGAGCGGATTTCCCCTCGTGATCTCGATAATCTCCTCCCGGTATAAGAACCATTCCAGACAGATCGCGAGCAGCCGGCGCATCGCGCCTCCCCACGACAAGGAGCGCAGACACAACGGCGGTCAAGACTGCTGCTCCAGTCACGGCGAGCCCGATCTTCTTCATCCGGTAACGTCGCGAGGCCTTTGACCTCGCCTCTAAAGCCTCCCGAACCTCGGAGACAAGGGATTGCTCCAGCTCTTGCGCCGCGTTGGCAACCTGCGTCCAGCTCAATCTGACCCCTTCGCCCTCGCCCATCATAAGCACAAAAAGCCTCCCAAGCCGGGTATCTCCGAAGAGGTCCGTTCCTGCCAGTCCGGGCTGAAGTAGCTCGTGCATGAGGATTGCCGCCGCTCGCAAATCCCGAGCAGTTTCATCCGCTTCCCGCTCCCCCGCGAGAGCAAGATTCTGGATGCGTAGGATTCCATGCTCGCCCAGAACAAGGTCTGAGGCTTTCAGGGGGGCGCCTCTAGTGCACCGCTCCTCCAAGTGAGCCATCGCCCTGCCAAGCTGCTTCAAAAGCCCAGTAAGTTCGAGGGGGATATACATTTGCCCGCTTTCGCGGAGCTCCGCAAAGGATTCCCCTGATAACAGCTCGCGAGTCCAATAAAGCTCTCCGCCATCCTCTCCGGCCTCAAAAACAGAACCAATACCTGAATGTTCAATCGCAGCCTTGGCCCTGACGTCTCCGAGAAACGACGCTGCCGGCTGATCACACCTCGCCGCCTTCTGCCTAACCAGAACCACTCCGCGGTCCATCGACCTCTGGCGGGCATGATAGGTCCACGTATCCTTGTCCTCGGCAATCAACTGCCCGAGCAGATAGTCTCCCAGCCGTGGCGGCACAGAACCGTCTGAAACGTCTTCGGGAGCAGACATGAGAACCAGATCCAGACTCCAGGATCGACATCATACTAATCGCCTCCGGGACGAATGTCATCCCGCCACGGAGAAAAAGCAAAGCCCTCGGTCCTAGAAATGGATCGCATGGCCCTCTGCGTCGAGCGAAGCTTCATGAACGCCCTCGGTGAGAGTGGGATGTGCATGGATGGTGGCATGGAAGTCCTCAATGGTGGCTTCAAGCGTAAGGCCGAGACCCATCTCTGCAATAATGTCTGTTGCGTTAGCGCCAATGATGTGGGCTCCCAGCAACTCCCCATGCTCTTCTCCAAAAAGAAGTTTGATGAAGCCCTCTGTCTCCGCTGCAGCCTGGGCTTTTCCAAGCGCCTGATAAGGAAACTTCCCTGCCTTGTAAGCAACCCCTTCCTCTTGGAGCTCACGCTCCGTTTTTCCAACGGAAGCAATCTCCGGATAGCAGTAAGTGCAGCCGGGAAAGGTTCCAACTCGGCTGGGGGTTGATTCGGGCAGGAAAATCCCATCGACACACTGCGTTGCCTCATACATTGCCGTGTGCGCCAACCACGGGGGCCCCGCGATATCCCCGATCGCATACACCCCTTTCATCGAGGTCTCATACCGGTCTCCGATCTGGATCCAGCCTCGATCGGTAAACTCAGGGAGCTGGCCTCCGGGTAGCACAGGAACGACCCCGATCGCGACCAGACAGATATCAGCCTCAATCACCTGACTTCCCTTGGCGTTTTCTACCGTTACCCTCACTGAGTCTCCAGCGTTCTCGGTCCCAATAACCTTGGTATCCGTGAGGCATTTGATCCCCTGACGTGAGTAGGACTTTTTGAGGGCATCTCCTATATCGTCATCTTCAACCGGGACAAGACGCGGCATCATTTCCACCAGCGTCACCTCTGTTCCGAACGCATTGTAGATATAAGCAAACTCTACCCCGATCGCTCCTGCCCCGATAATCACCATGCTGGATGGCTGGGAAGGTAGGGTCATCGCCTCCCGGGATCCAATGACGTTACTTCCATTGAAAGGCAGTCCCGGAAATTCTCGGGCCTTCCCGCCGGTCGCAATGATGATGTTGGAGGTCTCGAGGACCTGCACGCTTCCATCACTCGCTTTTACCTCAACGTGAGTGCTATCAACTACCGAGCCATAGCCCTTTACGTAGTCGACCTTATTTTTCTTGAAGAGAAACTCAACACCCCCAGCAAGCCTGTCGGAAACATTTCGAGAGCGCCCAATCACCGCGCCCCAGTCATAGGAAAGATTGTCGAACGTAATTCCAAACTCCTTCGCCTGATGCTTGAGCGTATGGAAAAGGTGCGCGTTTTTGAGCAACGCCTTGGTGGGAATACACCCCCAATTCAAGCACGTTCCCCCCGCTCGCTCCACCTCTACACAGGCAACTTTTTTTCCCAACTGCCCGGCCCGGATAGCGGCAACATAGCCGCCCGGTCCGCCACCAATCACAACCAGATCGTAGGACATGTAACAACGTCGAGTTTAAGCGCTACCCCCCAGAGGAGTAGTCGTGCTCTGAAGCTGCTCAAGCCCTGCTGAATGTCAAGGCCGCGCAGACAAGGAGATGAGTTGGAGGTCGTTTTTACTCTAGTCTGCTTGAGTTCCAGCTCCTTCAGCCCCCTTCCCCTCGCTGGACACTAGGTGAGCGGGTTAGGAGCCAGAAAGGCAGAAGGACCTTGAAGTCTCTTTGACCTCTTAATCTAGCATGAATTGCAAATGGCGGGCGGTCAGGCTTCCCATCGTATCGCAGGCCTCAAACGCGGAAGTGCCATATCTCTGGCACAGAGCCGCCCGCAGGCTGACAAGCTTTTGCTCAGGGGCAATGGTGTCCTTGCTCATCATCTTCAGCACTCCCTTTAGACGCACACGAGAGGCGCGGTAGCGGCGCGCCATCTGGCTACGTTCTTCACTGCGGTACTGAAGAATTGTCGTGGGGTTGAGGTGTTCCCGAACCAGTTCATCAACGGGCATATTGTCCGGAAAACAATGGGACCGGTATACTTCCAGCATCCCCTCATAGCTTTGCTGGTCAAAGTCGATAGGCCGTACGCGATACTGGACCTCCTCAAAATCAGGAGTGATATCAACAACGTAATTCACACTACGCATGTCCCCGAGCAGCCGGAGAAAGCACCGCTCTCCGAATTTCACGAACTCCTTTGCGACCCTTACCTTATTGAGCTCTGGGGTCTTAAGGTAGTCCTTGATGAAGATGTTTCCTGGAACACCGGCAATGTGCTCCTCAATCAGGGTGTTCCCATTGACAAGATAATTGATCCGGTTAGGGGAAAGGATGTGCTCCAGCTCCAACCCGTAAATTCGGTTAGCATCCGCAATCTTTACGTAATAATAATCCGAATTGCCGTTAAACTGATTCGTAATCCGGATCCGAAAAGGACGGGAATTGCCAAACTCCCCAAAATCAATCCGCTCCACGCTCAGGTGTTCCGCCAACGAGAGGTCGCCTCCGATCTTCAGGACCGCATAGATCTCGGTAAGCTTGGTCCGCAGATCTTTCATTACTTCCTGCGGATAGGAGACGGTAAGCCAGAGAGTTTCTTCTCCGTCCGGATCCTCGTAGGGCACGGCCTCTGAAAAGCGCAGCAAGTCGTCGTAGACCAAGGGAATTTCACAACGACGCCCAAAGTGCTGCAGATACTGAAGAAGGAAGCCCGATACAGGATAGTAGTGCTTGCGCTTCTGGATGAGGGAAGACATGGCGTGAAACCGGAACGCCTCCGGGGGAGTAAAATATCTCAGGCTTCTCAACCCGTCTCGAATCGCGCTATCAGGTGAAGGGTGTCGATCCCTCTCTTGGTAAATTCTTCCCAGTAACTTTTTTCTATCGGCTTGGTATGCTCTTTGCGTTTCTCCTCATCCAGGGAGTTCCAGGCCGGAAGCCCTATCTTGCGTATGACATCTCGCTCGGCGAGGCGAAGGGTAAGCTCCTCCCAAAAGATTTCATTCCGCATCTCATCGATGGCTTCCTGAACGAAGGACCGGGTCAGATAATCTGTGGTAACCCGATATCGCTGAAGAGCCTCATCGAACTCGATAATATCGCCAAAGCCCAGATGGGTGACCTTTTCAAGAATGGTGTTCTCCAATTCTTCAAACCTTGCAAAATTTTCTTTAGCGCCAGGCTTCCGATTCAGAGATCCTACCTCAGCGGCGAGGCTAATCATATCAATGAGGACGCTGAGTTCCTCCTCTGTAAAGCGAAGATGCATTAACCTTAACGGGGCGCAGGATGGCATATCCCACCATTCAGGCCGCGACCCCGCAATGTTGAATTCGCCTCGACCGGCTGGCGGTGAGCTGATTAGATTTCCCCCGATGAGGCAATTGCTCATCATGTTTATCCTACTTTCCCTGCCCGGTTGTTTCATCTTTAACAAGCGTTCAACCGACCCGTACCCGGATGTAACCTTTGAGTTGATCCACGACCGGGCGGGCGGGCTCCAGCCGCAGGACCATGTCGCCCTCGCTAAATGGGACGACAATTATTACTACTTTCAGTGGCGGCGTATTCTTGAGCCGGCCACCATGAAGACGACCGAAGGAGCAGGAAAAGTTCGCGTAAAAGAATTTGACCGCAAAAATGGAAGTGCACTTGAGCGGAGGTATGGAATTCTCGGAAAGGAGGATCTTAACGGTCAGCTTTACAACGCAGGTATTTACTAGGCCTAGGACTCAGCAGGCGGCAGCCCCGGCAAAATCACATCCTCTAATTCCCACCGCCCTGCCGAAGCAGCATCTTTCCAAGAGTTTAATTCCTGCGACACGACTACTGCGGTAGCCGGTTCCATCGCGATGGCTTTTCCTGTGAGCGCCTCCACAAGATGTTCCCACCCTGGATTGTGGCCCAGCAACAGAGCGCAGCTCACCGTCTCCGGCAGCATCAGCAGTTCATCCTCTGCAGCAGCCTGCCCGAATTGATAGAACGAGGAGAGGAACCGAACCTCAACCTTCGTCACAAAAGCTTGGCTCAACCCCGCAAATGTTTCTCGGGTCCGCTGGGCATCACTGCTCAGTATGATTTCGGGAAGTCGCCCTTTCTCAATAAGAGACGCTCCAACCCGAGGGCCTTGTTCGCGGCCCGCGACACTAAGCGGCCTTTCATGGTCAGGAGCTTCCACCCCTTCCCAAGGGCTTTCCGCATGGCGCATGAGGATCAAGCGGCGGAGCCTCATTGCTACTCCCCCTGTTCGATCCGATAAAACTCCCTGGGCTGTCCAAGCGGGCTGATCATATATGTCCCTCTCTCGTCCGTGGCGCGCTCGAAAAACGTTTCATCTACAAAATTCTCCAAGTCACTTGTGCGCAGCACCTTGTAAAATAGGCCACGGCGCTGCGTCCAGTCCAGTCGGAGCTCATCCTCCGCCAAACGGGTCACCGTCAAACTTGGGCGCTCATCTAGGATGCTCCCATCAAAATACTTGATTCCAAGCTCCCACGCCGCAACCCCGCACTTGGACCCAACCGCCCGGCCCGGGCCATCGTCTGCCGGCACATGGATTCCCCCATAAAGCCGGGAAATCCCAGCCTGATCCGAGGCGTCATAATAGGTTGCCCACTGTAATTGGACCGGAGCAGTGGGCCCCGCTTCAAATTCCAACTCCTCCACTTCATGAACAGCAAGGCCTCCAGGGAAGAACTCACTCCCAGTAAGGCGAGTGAGTACTTCCGCAGCCGCCCGGCTAAAAGTGCTGTGCCCTGAAAGGTAGGCAGCAAACGCAGGCGTCACAAAGGTATCCCGCTGATACGGAAGCCAGTCCTCTGCGAGGATCCAGCCGACTCCACCAATCTGAGTTGCCGGGTTAGCCGGCTCCCCCTGCCAGCAATAAATTGCAACCTTGCCGATTGCGCCGGCTCCCAGGTGAGCATGCCTTCCCGCGCCAAGGGCTGTACTTCTGGTTACTATTTCCACGAGACCGGGCTCAAGGGAAATGCCCTCCTCGTTGTAAAAGGGAAATGCCTCATTGGTGGACTGCCCTTGAGCCGCCATGTAGCGGATCGCGCTGATCGGGCGAACATAATCATACTCCCGCTTGCAGGTCCACGCTGCGACAGCCGCATCATGCAGCGATGCGTTAAGCAGAAAATACATCTTGGTCTCCCACTCCAGTTCACTGAGCTCTGGGCCAGATCCCTCGAAGCGCCTCTCAAAAGAGGGGTGATCCATCATCTCATTGGCTATGACGTTCCAGTGCCCGGGAGGCGTTTCTGACTCAGGACCATCTGCCCAGTATTCCGCAACGACCCTGCCAAAGTCGGCTTCGTTCACGAGATTTGGAGCATAGCTTTCCCCAGTCGCCGGGTTTAGGGCATGCCCACTTCCGTCGTTCGTTCCGAGGGAATTATTGCCTATCGCACCGGGCGAAAAGTCCCTGACAGGAGCAACCGCAGGATCCAGGAGGCTGCTGAAGCGGATAACCTCTAAATTCCCAGCCTTGAATTCCTCATCTCCGTCACCCTCCAGCTGGGGCGGCGGGCCCGGATCAAAATACAGGATCTCTCCCGGCTCCCGGCTCAAGGCGAAGGGCCAGACATCACGCCAATGCGACCCCAGGAACGATTGGGTATTAAACGCCAGCGGTTGGCCCGTCTGAGAGACCGCTTCAACAAATTCAAGCGGCTGCCAACGGTTGGGGTCATTCAGCGTAGTTCCGGCGAACGCAAGAACGAGCGGGTCGTTGACCGGGGTATAGCTGCTATCGGTGTAGCCACCCGTCTCGTTGGAGTTGTCTCCGCTCGTCCAGTCGATGACCGTTTCGCCCACCCGGTTCCCTACCGCGGAGGGGCTATTTCCCGCCGTACTCAGGTTATTTGGATTGTATCCCAGAGAAATCATGAGCTCACGGAGCTCATTCTGAACCTGAAGGGCATTGGCCAATGGGGTATTTGGATGGCGGACGGCTATGTAGCGGTGCCGCAATACTTGATAGGCCGCATGACTAACTGCCTCCCGGCGAGCGGCCTCCACATCTCCGGTCGCAATGACATTCTCGCGAAAAAGGTAGCCGGTCGCTTCCGAGTCGTAAGCCGCCCATGCGTCATACATGGCCACTGAAACATGAAACAAATTCCGAGCATGGACAGGGGGGTCGGGAAACGACAGGCGCACTGCTGCCAGATTCTGTTCGTTCCACGTCCGGGCCACGGAATCTGCCGATGACGGCATGATCATTGAGAGAAGGGCGGCGGCCAAGCTGACGCCCCAGCGGGGGTGGTTTTTCATTCTAAGAAGGGTGCTGAAAGAGAAGATGTCCTTTGATTAAGCTACCGAAGGGGCCTCCTGCCGTCAACCCCCTCGGCCAAGCAACTCCACCCCCTTTGTCCCGATCCCGAGTGGTGAGCTTCCCCAGTCGAGTTATTTTGAAAACTTCGGCTTCTTCCTATCTCCGTCCTTGCCATCCGCTGCGAATGCCGCTCCAAATCACCGCCCCATGACCGCCGCGGAAATTCGCCAGAGCTTTCTGGACTTCTTTGAAGAGAAGAGGCACTCCATTGTGCCCTCCGCATCGCTCCTGCCTCAGTCCCCCGGATTGCTCTTCACCAATGCGGGGATGAACCAGTTCGTTCCCTACTTCCTAGGCACAGAAAAGGCGCCCTACGCCCCTCCCCGCGCCGCTGACACTCAGAAGTGCATCCGGGCGGGAGGGAAGCACAACGACCTCGAGGACGTGGGCCAGGATTCCTACCACCACACCTTTTTCGAGATGCTGGGGAACTGGTCCTTCGGAGATTATTTCAAGCAGGACGCGATCACCTGGGCATGGGAGCTCATGGTTGAGCGATGGGGCTTTCCTCCCGAGCGCCTTTACGCCACCGTTTATCGCCCTGATCCGGGAGACCCTGCCGCCTTTGACCAGGAAGCCTACGACTACTGGAAGGCCTTGTTCGAAAAGGCCGGCTGTGACCCTGAGGTCCATATCGTCGATGGCAACAAGGCCGATAACTTCTGGATGATGGGAGAGACGGGCCCCTGCGGGCCTTGCTCTGAGCTACATGTGGACCTCACCCCGGAGGGAGATACCGGGGGCCTGCTGGTGAACAAGGATAGTGATCAGTGCATCGAGATCTGGAACCTCGTCTTCATTCAATTCAATGCCGAGGCAGACGGGAGCTTTCGGGACCTTCCCTCCAAACATGTCGATACCGGCATGGGATTCGAACGTGCCTGTTCAATTATCCAAAACACAAATGGCTTCACTGATTTTTCGCGCAAGGCCTCGAACTACAACACCGATGTCTTCCGTCCCATCTTCAATACCCTCGAGGAGCTGAGCGGAAAAACCTATCAGGACGTTTATCCCGGCCCTGACGAGAAGGCTCCGGACGAGACCGTAAAGACGGCAGTAGCATTTCGGGTTATCGCCGATCACCTTCGTACGCTCAGCTTCTCGATCGCAGATGGGATTCTTCCGGGCAACACCGGGCGCAATTACGTCCTGCGACGCATCCTGCGGCGTGCGGTACGATACGGCCGGTCTCTGGGCTTCACCGGAGATAAATTCGTCCTGACCGCACTGGTTAAGACCCTCGTGAACCAGATGGAACGGGCCTTCCCGGAGCTCAAGGCTCGGGAGTCTGCCATAGTAGAAACCCTGCAGCGTGAAGAGCGCAGCTTCAACGAGACCCTCGACCGGGGCCTCACCCTCTTTGAGGAAGAAGCCGCCAGACTCTCCGGCGAAGCCTTCCCCGCCGAGGCCGCCTTCAAGCTTTATGATACCTTTGGCTTCCCGGTGGACCTTACCCAGCTTCTCTGCCGCGAAAGGGGTATCTCTCTGGAGATGTCCCGCTTCGAGGAGCTCATGGAGCAGGCCAGAAAAATCGCTCGCGACGCCCAAAAATCAGAAATTGTTTCCGCTCTCGACATCGCCACCGAAGTTCACACGGAGTTTATCGGCTTTGAGCAGGACAGCTGCGAAGCCACTATTCTGGAGATGCACCTCGATGGGGACCTTCGCTGGCTCCTGACGGATCGCTCCCCCTTTTATGCAGAAATGGGCGGGCAGGTTGGAGATACCGGCGTCGTCTCTGTTGGGAACTCGGAGATCCCGATCGTTGCGCTCCAGCAGATTGGGTCGGCCCGGGCCCACGGCGTTCCCGCGGATCCGTCTTCCTCCCTGAAATCTGGCGATAAGATCACGCTCTCTATTCATTCTGCACGGAGGCGGCCCATTGAAGCCCACCACACTGCCACCCACCTGCTACACTGGGCTCTACACGAAATTGTTTCCCCGGAGGCAACCCAGCAGGGCTCCTTGGTGGCCGAGGACCGTCTACGGTTTGATTTCACCTCCAGCGCCGTGAGCCCGGAACAGATCTCCGCGCTCGAGGAAAAGGTCAACAGCTGCATTGAGGCCGGCGAAGCCGTGAGCTGGCAGGAAGTTTCCTTCGGCGAAGTTCAAGGCCGTGAGGACATCATGCAGTTCTTCGGCGACAAGTATGGCGACAAGGTCCGGGTGGTCCAGATCGGGGGCGAGCCCCGGGCCTTGGACGGCTACTCGATGGAACTGTGTGGGGGTGCCCACGTCCGCAACACCGCAGAAATCGGGCTCTTCAAAATCCGGCGCGAGGAAGCGATCGCCGCCGGCACTCGCCGGATCGAAGCAGTCTGCGGAGCCGCCGCGGAGGCCTACCTCGCTGAGCTTGTAGAACAAGAAGCTGAAGAGAAGCACGCTGCACTCGCCAAGCTGAGCGCTGCCAACGATGCCCTCTCGGCCCTCGGCATCGAGCAGTTCAAGCCCCTCGACGAGGCCGATGCGGCGTCCATCAAGTCCGCTGCGGTCGAGGCCGAAAAGGCCCTCAAGAAAGCTCAGGCTGCGACCGCTGCCCGACAGGCTGACACGTTTCTCGCGGCCCTCCTGAAAGGCGATAGCCATCCCTCAGCAATCGTAGAATCCCTAGAGGGCCCCGCAGCCCTTCTGCAGGAGCTGCTTAATGGCCTGAAAAAGGCTGGGTTCATCGGCTCCGCCGTCCTCGTAGTTGATGACGGGGAAAAACTTCACCTTGGGGCTCTCTGCGGGTCTGATGGACAGAGCGCCGGAAACCGGGCCGGGGACCTGATCAAAGCTCTCGCCCCCTTGGTGGGCGGCAAGGGTGGGGGCAAGCCCGACATGGCCCGTGGCGCAGGAGCGGACCGCTCTGGGAAAAATAATCTGCTTGCTGCCGCACGCGCGGAATTTCAACAGGCCAATTCATAAAGAAGCTTTATTTCGACGAGCCATCTTGCGCGCCGTCTCCGCCGGCTGTTAGAGACCCGTAAAGGAGTTCGGCCTTGGCGCGCTGTCGCCTGCCAAGGCTGTCGATCAAGAAGCCGAAAGAGAAGATCAGGAGGCCAAGGGGGATAAAGTCGAAGGAGAGGGGGATGGCGAGCAAGAGGGCTCCTCCAGAGAACATCACCCAGTCCATTACTCCTTTCCGACGAGGCGCCAGCCCGCCGATGACTAATGCGATCGGCCCTGTCAAGGCGAAGGCCCACAGGACTGCGATTCCAAGAGCCGTAGCAATCCCTTTCCTCCCCGGTCTCTCGGTAATTTCTTCGCTCATGGGGCCGCGCCCCTCTAGCCGTCGCAGCATCAAGCGCGATCGCAGGAAAGCGAGCGCGAAGAGATACCAGCCTGCAGCCCCACCAAGATAAAGGAGAATACCTAACTCCCCCAGGGTATAGATATGAAAAACCAACAGGTGTCCGCCAATCGGGAACGCAAGACCCGTGCTCGCTCCCAGGGCTACAAGGTGGTGCGAAATCCTGTCGCGGGGAGCCAGCCAAGCCCCCCCGGCCACCAACGCGCTGGCAGCAAACATCACGAGAATAATCAACTGGTCTGACACCCTGGCTTAGCCTTAGATTTCTCAAAACCCTAGTAGTGAATCAAGCCGCGCACTACGCGCTCGCGTACCACAAAGAGGCGATGCGTCAAAGGCCTTGAAAATCGAGCGCGACTTGAAAGAATGGTGCAATGAGCGAGAAGCCTGAAAGAGCAGCTTGGCGAGGGGGCCCTTCCCAGCTTGTGAATTTTCCTGCCTTCGTCGCCAGCGCGGTGGTCGCTAGTATTTTCTTCGTGGTTGGACCGAGATTTCCAGAGATCCAGAACTATATCATGCTGGGAGCGCTCATCCCGGCTCTCTGGGCCGGGTGGAAATGGCTGACTGTGCGTTGCCACCGATTTGAGATCAGCACCGAACGCCTTAAAATGTTCGAAGGTGTCCTCAACCGGTCCGTGGACGAAATCGAGCTATATCGAGTGAAGGACACTCAGATCCAGCAGCCCATTCTCTATCGTCTTTTTGGTTTGGGTCATGTCATTCTGGAGACCTCGGACCGAAGCCACCCAAAAGCGACTCTCAACGCTATCAAGGACCCTAGGGAAGTCGGCGAGATCCTGCGCCGGGAGGTTGAGTCCCTCCGCGACAAAAAGCGTGTGCGCGAGGTGGACTTTGACGAGTCAGGAGATAGCGAGTTCGGAGACGAGCTCGGCTAGGCAAACTGCGGGAATTCTGTCGGAAGGACTTGCACTGGTCTCCAGAACAGGCATCCTCCCGCCGCAGAAATTTATAATGCGGGGTTAGCTCAGTTGGTAGAGCAACTCGTTTACACCGAGTGGGTCGGCGGTTCGAGTCCGTCACTCCGCACCATCCGGCCGTCCTTGGCAGAGAGGGCTTGAGGCATTCTGGCGGCCAGTAACTCTACCGCATCCCTCAATCGGATCTTGCGCTCAGCGCAGATCATCCTCAAATCTGGGCGGCTCCCTCGCCGCTGGGGCCGGCAGGCCATGCTTTTTCGGTCCCCGAATATAAACTACTCCCCTGAAACGATGTCTCTCCGCCAGATGCCACTCCTTCTCCTGGCCGCCATTGCGCTGGCCTCAAATTCAGCCGTCGCCGCCAAGCCGAATTTCATCATCATCTTCACCGACGATCAGGGCTACGGAGACCTGAGCTGCTTCGGCTCTACCACTATCAAGACCCCCAACATCGATCGAATCGCCAAGGAGGGCCGGAAGTTCACCAGCTTCATGGTTGCCTCGCCGGTATGCACCCCCTCCCGGGCTGCTCTCCTGACAGGGTGCTATCCCAAGCGGGTGGGAATGCACCAGCACGTACTCTTCCCTTCCTCCCGGAAAGGCCTGAACCCGGAAGAACATACCATCGCCGATCACCTCAAGGCGCAGGATTATGCTACCGCCTGCTTCGGCAAGTGGCATCTTGGCCATCAGCAGGAAGTGCTTCCGACCTCCAACGGGTTCGATACCTACTTTGGCATTCCCTACTCCAACGACATGAACCATCCCGACAACAAGGGAAAGCCCCGCGGAGGCTGGCAGGGCATGGACCTTCTATGGGACGACCCAAAGTCTACCCTGACCAAATGGAAGACTCCGCTTTTCGAGGATGAAAAGATTGTCGAGTTGCCGGTCGACCAGCGCACCATCACACGTCGATGCACCCAGAAGGCCATAGACTTCGTGCAAGCCAACAAAGAAAATCCGTTCTTTGTCTATCTGCCCCACTCCATGCCGCATATTCCGCTCTACGTTCCAGACGACGTTCGCGACCCCGACCCAAAGAACGCCTACATCAACACTATCGAGCATATCGATACCGAGGTCGGGCGCCTGCTGGACACCCTCGACAAGTTGGAACTGACCGAGAAGACCTATGTGATCTACACCACAGACAATGGCCCATGGCTTCCCTTCCGGCACCATGGCGGTTCCGCAGGGCCTCTCAGGGACGGGAAGGGCTCGACCTTCGAAGGGGGGCAACGAGTCCCCTGTGTCATGCGGGGGCCAGGCATCCCTGCCGGAACGGTCTGTTCCGAGCTCACCGGAACGATTGATATCCTGCCGACCATCGCAGCAATCACCGGAACCACCCTGCCTGCAGGAACAAAAATCGACGGGCTTGATGTCTCCGACCTCTGGATGAACAAGGCTAAAAAATCCCCCCGCCATGAATTCCTTCATTACACCTCAAGGGGGGAGCTCCAGGGAATCCGGCAGGGGAAGTGGAAACTCCTCGTAAAAGGCCCAGGAGGCCGCAGGGGCCAAGGCAAAACCGGCTCCAAGAATGCAGGCCAAATATTCCTCTTTGACTTGGAGCAGGACATGGGAGAGCAAAATAACCTGGTCAGTCAGAACTCAGAAATTGTTGAAGGCCTTAAAAAGCGGATGGCCGCTCTGGACAAGGAGATTACTTCCAACGCCCGCGCCCCTTGGACGAAGGACTGATCCGCCCTCGCAAAATTTCCTCTGACTTTCTTGCCAGATCCTCTCCAAGTCGTCGTAATACTCTGCCGCTGGACATCGCAGACCATCCCGCTGCTACTCTCGACTTTTCGTCCCCTATGACCGAAATCTCAAAAACATCGCATCCAATGAAATCCAGGCTTCTTACATTTGCCGCTCTATGCGGCACCGCTCTCTCTCTTCACGCGCAGTCTCCCCCAAAGGGATTTGAAAAGGTCGATCAGGAAATCACCATTTCAACCCTGCAGGCGGCGATGAAGTATGACGTCCGCTCGTTCAGCGTAAAACCAAACGCAAAGGTGAAGCTCACCTTCAAGAACCCGGACGACCTCCCGCATAACCTCATCCTGTGTACTCCCGGAAAGTCGAAAGGTGGCGACAAGGGAAAAGAGGTCATCGATGCCGTCCTCAAACTTGGGGAAAAAGGAGTCGAGCAGAACTGGGAGCCCAAGGGGCACCCCCGCATTCTCCACAGCACTGGGATGGTCCAGCCCAAGAAAGAGTCCGTAATCTGGTTCAGGGCACCAAAGAAAGAAGGAAACTACCCTTACATTTGCACGTTCCCGGGCCACTTCGAGCTGATGAACGGAATGATGGCGGTCTCCAAGCGAGCCAACCCGGTGACCAACCTGACTTACAAGTTCTATCACGGCAAGTGGGACAAGCTCCCCGACTTTTCCAAGATGGAACCAAAAAAGACGGGGACTCTTGCCAGCGGCCTTTTCGAGCTCAGCCCAAAAGACCGGGACAACGAGTTCGGCTTCGTCTTCACCGGGGACATTGAATGCCCAAAGGATGGCATCTACACCTTCACGGTTACCTCCGATGATGGTTCGAGCCTCTATATCGATAACATCAGGGTGGTGAACAACGACGGGGTGCACCCAGCCCGAGCCACCAAGGGGCAGGTTCGCCTCAAGGCCGGTAAAAGAAAAATTGAGGTCCGCTATTTCGAAGGGGGTGGGGAGCAGAGCCTCTTTGTAGAATGGGCCGGGCCGGGAGTGAAAAAGCAGCCTTTGTCCCCGGGCTCAGGCTCCTCGGGAGGCAGCGGCCCAAGCGGAATGCTTATCACCGCTGCGGACGGAGAGGCTGCCATCTATCGCAACTTCATCTCGGACGCCGGGCCCCGGGCCATCGGCGTTGGCTACTCTGAGGGTGTCAACCTCACCTTCGACGCCAACAACATGCGCTTCGCTCAGATCTGGCAGGGAGACTTCATGGACGGCGCCCGCCACTGGAACGGCCGGGGACAGGGTTTCCAGCCCCCTGCTGGCGACGCGGTAATCAAACTGCCCGCCGGGGCCGCATTTGCCTCCCTCGAGTCAGCTGGCGCAGCCTGGCCGAAAGCAGAGACACGCTCCTCTGCATTCCGTTTCCGCGGTTACCAGTTGAACAAAAAGCAGCAGCCCAGATTCCACTATGAAATGGGCGAAGTCTCCATCGAGGACACCCCTGTGCCAGTCGCTGGAGGAGAATATGGCCACCTCACCCGCTCTCTGCAGCTTTCGGCCAAGACAGCCCCAGCCAATCTCTATTTTCGGGCCGCCTCAGGAAATATCACCGTTGCTCCCGGTGGATTTATCGTTAATGGCGATCTCATGATTTCCACGAAAAGCAAGGCCACCATCGAGGCCAACGAGCTGCGACTTCCCGTTGAGTTCAAGAACGGCTCCGCAAAAATTGAGCTGACCTACAAGTGGGCCCAGTAAGTAGCCGCATCGGAAACAACCTTACAAACGAAACAAATTTTATGAAAACACCACCCGCCTTTGCCAAGCTCAGCGCCACCCGCGCCTGCATCTCTTCCATGCTCGCTGCGACAGCCCTTGCCGCGGCAGCTCCCACCATGGAAGACTTTTATCTGCGCGAGGAGATTCCTTTGCCAGAAGGAGAGGTCATGGAGGGAGCCTCCATTTCCATCATCGATGACAAGCGCGTCGCCCTCGCAACCCGCCGCGGCGACGTCTGGATCTGCGATGGCGCCTTCGGGGAGGACCTGAGCAAGGTGACCTGGAGCAAATTTGCCAGCGGATTACACGAACCTCTCGGAATGTCCCACAAGGACGGCTGGTTCACCTTTACCCAGCGCCCCGATGTGTCGCGGATGCGAGACAGCGACGGCGACGGCCGAGCCGACCAGTTTGTCACTGTGGCTGCCCCCTGGGGAATTAACGGGGATTACCACGAATATGCCTTCGGGACTCCCCCGGATAAGGATGGCAACGTATGGGTGGTCCTCTGCCTGACCGGATCATTCAATGCCAACTCCCCATGGCGCGGCTGGTGTTTCCGTATTACCCCGGACGGAAGGTCCATCCCGACCTGTTCGGGGATTCGCTCCCCGGGAGGAATCGGATTCAATATGGAGGGAGATGTCTTCTACTGTGACAATCAGGGCACCTGGAATGGCTCCTCCTCGCTGAAGCACCTCAAGCCCGGCGGGTTTGTGGGAAATCCGAACGGCAACAAATTCTGGGAGCAAGCACCCAACATGGGGCCCAAGCCCGCAGACCCCAAGAGTGGATCCCGCATCGAAACAGAGCGCAAGCGCATTCCCCAGCTGGTTCCAACCGCTGTCTGGCTTCCTCACGGCAAGCTTGGACAGTCCCCCACCGGAATCATTCCTGACCATACCGAAGGCGCCTTCGGCCCCTTTGCGGGCCAAGTTCTCGTTGGAGAGCAAACTCACTCCCAGGTCCAGAGAGTCTTTCTTGAGAAAATCAATGGAGTCTATCAGGGCGCTGCATTTCCTTTCCTAGGCGGATACCGCTCTGGAATCGTGCCTCTGCGACTCGCAGATGATGGATCTCTCTTCGTTGGAACGACAAATCGCGGCTGGGGCGCGCGCGGGGGGCTTCCCTTCAGCTTCGAGAGGACGCGTTGGACAGGCAAGGTTCCCTTCGAGATCCACGAGATGAGGATCACCAAAGATGGATTCGAACTGACCTTTACGGAGGAAATCGACCCTAAGACTGCAGGCGATAAGGCCAGCTACTCGATGAACTCATGGACCTATGTCTACCAGAGCGGCTATGGCAGCCCCGAGGTAGACAAAACCGCCCAGAGTATTGAGTCTGTCACGGTAGGGGCCGACAAGAAGTCCGTGCGTCTGAAGGTGGCCAATCGGCAGGCCGGCCATTGCCATCATCTCAAGTCCGAGGGGGTTCGCAGTAAGTCTGGAGGCGAACTCTGGCACCAGAACGCCTACTACACCATTAACGAGTTTCCCAAGTAAGCCGTAGTTGAGAAATGCAATTAGACTTCAGCACCCTTCGGCCTGCCGAATGCTATAAGGTGCTGGCGAGCCTTATTACGCCTCGCCCGATCGCGTGGATCACAACTGTAAATCAGGAGGGCGCGGTAAATGCCGCGCCCTTTTCTTTTTTCAACTGTTTTGGCTCAAACCCCCCGATCGTTGCCTTCGCCCCCGGGAACAAGGAGCCCGGCATCCCAAAGGATACCGCTCGGAACATCCGGAATAACCGAGAGTTTGTCGTCAACATTGCCGATGAAACGCTTGCCGATAAAATGGTCGCGACCTCCGCCAGCGTTCCCCATGGAGAATCTGAACTCGCGATCACGGGTCTGACCGCCGCTAAATCCGTATCTGTAATGGCCCCCCGCATTGCGGAGGCTCCTGTGTCGTTTGAGTGCCGGGAGTGGGCTACCCTTGAGATTGGCTCCAACCGTATGGTTGTCGGAACCGTCCACCACGCGCACATCCGCGACGGAATTCTTGACCCCGACACCCTGCACCTCCAGACGGAGATATTTCTTCCAGTTGGCCGGATGGCCGCTCCAGACTGGTATTGCCGGACCAGTAATCAATACGAAATCAAGAGGCCCGAATAGGAGCTTTCATTGCACCTTCCTACCACCGCGTTTCACCATGTCCGAAGAAAAAGAGCCCTTTATTGAAGTGCGGGATCTTCATCAACGCTTCGGAAGGCAGCACGTCCTGCGGGGGGTCAACTTGCAGGTCTACCGGGGAGAAACTCTCTGCCTTCTTGGTGGATCGGGAGGAGGAAAGAGCGTTCTGGTCAAGCACCTCTGTGGCCTCATGCGCCCGTGGAAGGGCTCTGTTCTCATCGAGGGAGAAGACATCACTGACTTGCCGGAGCGAGCGCTCGGGCCTGTGCGCCGGAAGGTCAGCATGATGTTCCAGGGGGGCGCCCTCTTTGACTCCCTGTCCGTAGGCCAGAATATTGCCTTCCCACTTCGCGAAGCCGGGCTACGCGACCGAAAAGAAATTGACCGCCGTGTCGGTCGTGCATTGGAAATTGTTCATATGCCCGGACAAGAAAAGAAAATGCCTGCAGACCTCTCGGGAGGAATGCGTAAGCGCGTGGCCCTTGCTCGAGCGGTGGTGGAAAAGCCGGTGTGCGTCCTTTATGACGAGCCGCACGCCGGGCTAGACCCAATCACTTCTAACTCTATTGATCATCTCATCAAGGATCTCCAGACAGACCACAATATCACAAATATTGTAATCACCCACGAGCTCCGCAGTGTGTTCAGAATTGCCGATCGAGTCGCTTTCATGAAAGAAGGCATCATTTCGTGGCAAGGAACCGCAGAGGAGCTGCAGGCCTCCAAAGACCCGGAAATCGTCGATTTTGTGCGAGGAACGTAATCAAAATGGGGGACCGAAGAACAGGACGCTCCCTGCATTGACACCAGAGGTTAGGCAGAGGATCATAGAGGTATGGCTAACTCCCCAAAGCGAATCGAGACCCTCGTCGGGTTTTTCCTTTTCGTGGGGCTGGCACTGCTAGGTGTGCTTATCATGCAATTTGGACGCTTCGCGGATCGATTCCGGGGAGTCTACACAATTACCGCCACCTTCAGCGATGCCTCGGGGCTAATTAAGGGAAGCCAAGTCCGCCTCTCAGGGGCTCAGGTGGGACAGGTTGTGGAAGAACCCTCCTTGACTGAAGAGGGCAAAATCGTGGTCGACATGGTGATTCGAAAGAGCACCCCGAAAATTGACCGCAATGCTGTCTTTCAAATCACTTCCCTTAGTATTCTCGGGGACAAGGCAATCACGATCTCTCCTCCTGCGACGTCGGAGCTCAAATCAGGAACGTATATTCAGGATGGAGATTTCATCGTCGGAGCAGAAGCCGGAGGGCTTGATGCGCTCCAGACAGATGCTGAACAGATTGCTTCAGACGCGGTCGCTCTAATCTCGCGCGGTAAAACAACCCTCTCCAAAGTCGATAGTGCCCTCGACGACCTTCGCACCGTATCGGGCCAACTCGCCGAGAGTCTTGAACGCATCAACTCTGGATTAATCACTGAGGATAATATGGCCAAATTCAGCCGCTCCCTTGAGAACCTGGACGGGGCTACAGATGCAATCAAGGAGGCCAGTGTGGAAATTAAACCTCTTATCGCCGGCGCGCAGGACGCAGTCGCCAGTTTTAACAACGCGGCAAAGGCCGCAGAGGGCACTTTCAACCAGGCCTCTTCTGAAATTAGCAAACTCGGTCCGACGCTCAGCAAAGTTCCTGAGGCGGTTGATTCGATATCAGAGGTCGCCAGCGAGGCCCGGGGTGCCCTCAACAGTGTTACCGCGAGCGAAGGACTGCTCGGTTCGCTCGCCTATGACCGCGACATGAAGGGAGACGCCAAGACCTTCATGCGCAACCTCCGGCATTACGGAATCCTCAGATACAAGGATGACGAAGCTCCGGAGGCAAGTGACCCCCGCAATCGTTTCCGCGGCCGCCGCCGCTAGCCCTTGCCCCCTGCAGGTTGGGTCCAGGTCTCCCCGAGAGCCAGGCGAATTCCTTCCGCCTTCTGGAGCGTCTCCTGAAATTCCATCTCAGGGTCGGAATCCGCCACAATACCTGCGCCAACTCCGAAAGACAATCGGGAGCCTCTTCGTTCAAGGGTTCGAATCGCTATATTAAACTGACTTTCCCCATTAAACCCAAGATAGCCAATTGCCCCCGTATAGAGCCCCCGGGGCACGGTTTCGAGTTCCTCGATGACTTCCATCGCCCTTCTCTTGGGTGCACCCGTAATGCTGCCGCCGGGGTAGCAGGCTTGCAGGGCATCCAGCTGGTCCGCTTCCCCTCGGAGTTGGCCGGTCACAGTCGAAACCAGGTGATGCACCTGCTCGAGGCGCTCATGCTTGAGCATTTCGGTAACCGCAATTGTGCCAAACTCACAGACACGGCCCAAGTCGTTTCGCTCAAGATCAGTGATCATGACGAGCTCCGCTATTTCCTTCTCGCAAGTCTGAAGTTCAAAGGCAGATCTGCTATCCAGCTCGGGATCTGCAAACCGGGGACGAGTCCCCTTGATAGGCCGGGTTTCAATTGCTCGCCCATGCATGTTCAAGAAGGTCTCAGGAGAAGAGGAGAGAATCTCATGGTCTCCGCAGGCCATATAGGCAGCCATTGGCGCCGGCGAGACGCTTCGCAATCGGTCATAAAGTGGAAAAAGAGACTCCGCTTTAGGGAAGTCCGCACGGAACTGCTGAGACAGGTTCACCTGATAAATGTCGCCACTGGTAATATAGTCCTGCGCACGGCGCACACGCTCCACGAACTGTTCCCTGCTCACATTGCTGCGCCAGGGCCCTGGAATTTCCAGCAAGGGCAGAGGGGTGCATTCTAAATGCTCACGAAGAGAGCCGACTTCAAACCACTCCTGGGTGGCATGATTGTAAACTAATAGATCGTCGTAGAACCCAAAGTGGAAGTCTCCCTCGTATCCGATCCACCCGCAAGCCGCCCCGAGAGGGAATCCGCAATCTGGTCTTCTCACCATGCGCTCTTGGAGCTGCTTCCTGAGTTCGGTAACGTCTTCGATTCTTCCTTCCAGCTTCCCGGTGGGACAGGCCGCGATGATAGATAATGCCTGAGATTTAGATAGGTTTCCCGAACTATCGAAAAAAGCCAAGCCTGGCAAATGGCGGAGCCCCGCTGCAGCCTCGCCCGGGGTAAGGCCGAGATCAACCAAGCGAAATTCCGGTGCTGGTAGAAGACTGAGTGCCACGCTGTTGATTGATACTGCGGATCTCGACGGCTTGCAAACCTCTCCACGCAAAGGTCTGGGTCCCTCTCACACCCTGCAGCAGCCCATTACTGGACTTGACCATGCGCTGGGCTGGGGTCATTGACTCCCACGATGCTCAGCGATAGGATTGGGCCTACTGTCTTTGAGTTCTTCCCCTACAAATTCATCTCTCAGCACTTTTCGCGCTGCCTGCTGGGTGCTGGTTGTCATCGCTTTCATCGAGGTGGTAGCTGTCGGGCTAGCATTGGCGCTTCGCATGAATTCTCAGAAAGAGCCGGTAGTAGTAGAGCGAGTAGTCACAGAATATCTTCCCATCCAGCCCCCTGCCGCCACTACTCGTGTCAATATAACTGCGCCGGCAGCCGATTCTACGGCCGAGCCCTCTCCTCTCCCAGCCCCATTCACAACCGCAGAAGAGTTCGTCAACAGCGATGCAGAGCCGCTCGACGCGACCCCTTCCCTGAAAACCCCTTTTATCGCTAATCCTGAAGTTGAGCGACTCGTTGTGCAGGCGCGTCAGGCCCGGGTGCGGGACGATATCGGTGCCGCGGTGCTCAAGCTTGAAGCTGCTGAGGGTATCGCTCCGGAAGAACCCAACGTTCTTTACCAGTTTGCGGAAGTCTTTGGCGCAGTAGGCCACTACGACAAGGCTGCGGATTACTACCAGAAAGTATTCAACCTCGGACCCGTCAGAGCCGGGGCCCTTTACGAATTGGCGTCCCGTAAACTGAGCCTCGGATTCGAGCAGGGAATGAGCATGGAAGGCAAAATGAGGCTTGGTCGTATTCGCCATTACAGCGACCAGGGAGATAATGGCAGCAAGCGGGTGGTCCTCACGATTCCCGTCCTTGCCGCGCCGGGGCAGGGAGTGGACACGAACAAGCTTTCCATCCAGGTGACGTTCTACGACAAGCGTAACGGGAAGGTCTATCAGGCGACGTCGGACAGTAACCTGAGTCACAAGTGGGCTACGCCCCCTCTTGACTGGGGCGACAGTGGCGAGGAGTTGCTCCAATATACCTACATCATTCCGCCCGGTGATGAGCGAGATCGGCATCTCCTCGGAGAGCGTATGCACTTCGGGCAGGTTGTTGAGATGCGATATGGCGGAGAGCTTATCGACCATCAGGCGTGGCCGAGGACCCTCGCTGAGCAGCGGGGCGTTCAAGAATCCAGCCCCCTCTTCATCCCCTCCGATTTCCTGCCGGGCCAAATCAACGAGGCAAACCCACTTCTTCCTCCACTTCCCCGCTAGGTTCAGCGCTGTTAGATGTAAGCCTTTGTTTTCTTTCTGTCTTGTTGTGCACTGGCTACTTGCGAGTTGTGCCAGCTGGGCCTAATAATCCGCGCAAGATGTCGGAGCCGGAACAACAGTGGTACTTCATTAGCGTCGTTAATCAGGAGCGGTATGGCCCCTATAGCGCGGACCAGCTTGAAGGGTTTGTGGAGAGTGGATCCATTACTAGGGAGACCATGATCTGGACAGAGGCGCTGCAGGATCAATGGATCCCGGCCAAAAACGTCGAGGGATTGTTTCCGCCGGAAGGGAACATTGCAGCAGCCCAGCAAGCTCCAGCAGCTCCAGCAGCTCCAGCAGGCCGCCCCCAACTTCTCACCGGCGCACCGGCAGGCTCTCCCCGGCCTTTGGCGCAGGCAGCTCCACTCCAAGCCCAACCACTGCAGGCTCAGCCACTACAGGTTGCTCCAATGCACGTCCAGCCGGTCCAGCCCGTTCAACCTGTTCAGCCCGTTCAGCCCGTTCAGCCCGTTCAGCCCGTTCA
>Ga0160423_10000522_pt1 | contig 31555 bp, 26 predicted proteins | sample CRUFie14St8metaG_FD_108191 | JGI IMG/M metagenome (GOLD analysis project Ga0160423, IMG submission 108191) | Marine microbial communities from the Costa Rica Dome - CRUD Field 142mm St8 metaG | ecosystem: Environmental > Aquatic > Marine > Oceanic > Photic zone | place: Costa Rica: the Eastern...
GACCGCGGTGAAGGCGTGCATGTGTGGGATGTAGAGGGCAAGAAATACTTCGACTTTCTGAGCGCCTACAGTGCCGTAAACCAAGGGCATTGCCACCCCCATATTGTGGGAGCGCTGCAAAGGCAATCCCAACGTCTGACCCTGACATCTAGGGCTTTTTACAACAGCAACCTTGGGCCCTTTGAGAAATTCATGACGGATCTGTTCGGATATGACAAGGTCCTGCCCATGAACAGCGGCGTGGAAGGTGGTGAAACTTCCAACAAACTTGCTCGAAAGTGGGGATATCAGAAGAAAGGGATTCCGGAAAACAAGGCCCGCATTTTGTTTGCGCATGGCAATTTCTGGGGTCGCACGCTTGCCGCAATTTCAAGTTCTGATGATCCACTGAGCTACAAGGATTTTGGGCCTTACATGCCTGGATACGATCTCATACCCTACAACGACTTGGACGCATTGGAACGCGAGTTGAAAGACCCCAACGTTTGTGCCTTCATGGTCGAACCCATCCAAGGTGAGGCTGGTGTGGTGGTTCCGGACGAAGGTTATCTCGCTGGGGTTCGACGGCTTTGTACCAAATACAATGTGTTGTTCATCGCAGATGAAGTCCAGACTGGCATTGCCCGCACCGGGCGATTGCTTGCAACCGACTACGAAGACGCCCGCCCAGATTTGCTGGTTTTGGGGAAAGCCCTTTCTGGCGGTGTGTTCCCCGTCTCGGCTGTGTTGGCAGACAATGAAGTCATGATGTGCCTCAAACCCGGGGAACACGGCTCAACATTCGGAGGGAACCCCCTGGCATGCGCCGTTGCGCAAGCAGCACTGGAAGTGGTCATCGACGAGGAATTGGCGGCAAACGCCAACAAACTCGGCATGAGATTTCGAGAAGCGATGCAGGAACTCGTTGAATCCACCGAGCTTGTGTCCGCCGTTCGCGGAAAAGGACTGTTGAACGCGATTGTCATCAACGACAAGCCAGACAGCAGCACGGCATGGGATTTGTGCGTGGCGCTGAAGGACAACGGATTGCTCGCCAAGCCCACCCACGGCAACATCATTCGCTTCGCCCCTCCCCTTGTCATGACAGCAGCGCAGCTTGAAGACTGCATTGCAATCATCGCCAAGACGGTGCGGGAGTTCGCCAAGGCATAAGCCGCGACCGGACAGGCGAACGGCCCCGGGTCACATGGTCCGGTGCCCAAGGTTGCGCCCACATGCATCGCGCGCCACGTATTTTCGGGGCATGATTCTGAAAAAGCGCTCTTTCCCTCGTTGGGTCTTCGCCACCCTTGGTCTCATTCTTGCGGGCTCTGCCGTTCAGGCGCAGGACGACATGAGAGACGTGGTGGACCAGCAGATGTCGTGGTACATGCTGTTTGGCAACCATAGGTTGACCGACGACCTCGGATTGCACACGGAGTACCAGTTCCGTCGGACGGGCTTTGGCGCCGATTGGCAGCAATCGCTGTTGCGCGTGGGCCTCGATTGGCACCGTGACGACCAATACGTGATCACTGGGGGTTATGGATGGATCCGAAGCTTCCCCTACGGCGAGCAACCCATTGGAGAGACCTTCGACGAGCACCGCATTTGGCAGCAGCTCATCACGAATTCCCAAACCGGGGCACTCAAGTGGATGCACCGCTACCGCCTCGAACAGCGGCTCATGATGCGGGAATCAGGCAGCGCATGGCAGCACCGTGCCCGGTACTTTGTGCAGGTCACTTGGCCCATCCCCAACCACCCCGCGTGGTCTGTGAGTGCTTACGAAGAAGCCTTCATCGGTTTGCGGTCGCTGGAAAACCCCGTGCTCAACTTGCTTCAGCAAAACCGCCTTTCCGTGGCGTTGAACCACAAGCTCGAAGGCGGCACGGCCTTGCAACTCGGGTACCTGCAGCAGGTCCTGTGGAAAGGAAGCGGCTTGGCCGCCGAGCGCAACCACGTGTTGCTCGTGGGCGTGCGCCACAATTTGGACTTCAGGGACTGACTTGCTTGAAGCAAGTCTGGGGCAGGAGGCTTACTTGAGCCAGCCCTGCTCGCGCATCCAATCGTCGTTGTAGACCTTGGCCGTGTAGCGCGAGCCATGGTCGTGGAAGAGCACGACGGGCACATCGGTCGGCTTGAGGCGGTCCTTCAATTGGCGCAACCCTTGGAACGCGCTGCCGCAGCTGTATCCGATCAACAGCCCTTCCTTCTTGGCCAGCTCGCGTGCGGCGTGTGCGCCCGCCTCGTCTGTGACCTTTTCAAAGTGGTCAATGAGGCTGAAATCGACGTTGGCTGGAAGGATGTCTTCGCCAATGCCCTCGGTGATGTACGAGTAAATTTCGTTTTCGTCAAACTCTCCAGTTTCGTGGTACTTCTTGAACACGGAACCGTAAGAGTCGATGCCCCAAATCTGGATGTCCGGGTTCTGTTCCTTGAGGTACTTGGCAGTGCCGCTGATCGTACCGCCGGTGCCGACGCCGACCACGAAGTGCGTGATTTTGCCCTCTGTCTGCTTCCAAATCTCAGGGCCCGTTGAACGATAATGCGCCTCGCGGTTGGCAAGGTTGTCGTATTGGTTGCACCACACGCTGTTGGGGATCTCCTTGTGCAGTTTCTCCGCCACGCTGTAGTAGCTGTCCGGGTGGTCTGGCGCCACAGCCGTGGGACAAACATGCACCTCCGCCCCCATCGCGCGCAGGACATCGACCTTCTCCTTGCTCTGCTTGCAGTTGGTGGTGCAAATGAGCTTGTAGCCTTTGACGATGCATGCCAGCGCGAGGCCCATGCCGGTGTTGCCAGAGGTGCACTCGATGACTGTCCCGCCGGGTTTGAGTTTGCCACTCGCCTCGGCCGCCTCAATCATGGACAACGCCATGCGGTCTTTCACACTGTGGCCGGGGTTGAAGTACTCCACTTTGGCCCAAATCGGACAGGGAAATTCCTCCGCAATGGCGTTCAACCGAACCATCGGAGTGTTTCCAATGGTTCCAAGGATGTTGTCGTGCACGTTCATGCGTCCAAAAGTAGCGCCTCCCATCACGCACACCACCCTTTCCACCCCTTACCTTTCAGGCTGTGAACGTGGAAAGGTTGATCGCCAAGCGCATGGCGCGCAGCAACCGGGAATTGAACTCCCGGCCGGTGGTGCGCATCGCCACTTCGGGCGTCACGTTGGGGGTGGCCTTGATGATTTTGGCCTCTGCCGTCGTGCAGGGCTTCCAACATGAAGTCAAAAGCCTGGTGGTCGGCTTCGACAGCCACGTCCAGGTCGCGCCCAGCGACCCCGGTGCACGGGGACTCGTGTGGAGCGCGGGCATGCTCGACACCCTCCTTCAGGTCGAAGATGTGGCCCACGTCGCCTTGCGCCACGAGCGGGCAGGCATGGTGGAAACCACCGAGGCGTTGCAAGGGGTGGTCATCCGCGGGTTGGACTCCACCTCCCAAGTGACCCGCATCACCACAGGTCTTCTTCGAGGTCAGCTGCCTGCAGAGGGCAGCACCAAGGAGGTGTTGATTGGCGCACCGCTGGCCCAAAAACTGGAATTGGACACCGCATCCCGGCTGACCCTCTATGTGGTGGTGGGGCCCGACGACATTCGGCCCCGCCCCATGCGGGTGTGCGGCATTTACGAAACGGGCCTGCTCGAGTTTGACCAACGGCACGTGTGGATTCCGGCCCGGGTGCTTCAAGACGCTGCCCGGCGAGGCGCAGAAGGCCAAATCACCTTGGAACCCACCCCTACCGGCGTGCGGGCGGTTGGACAAGCCTTTGGCCGTGACGAGCGGGGTGCCGCATGGACCGGCCGATGGGACCAGCTTCCCGAAGGTGTTGCCGGGCAAGGGCGTCGGACCCTTTCACTGCAAAACATGCCGCTCGACGCAGAACCCCTCTGGCTGGTGGGCACCGGCGCCTTGACCGACACCGTGCGTTTGTCCCATGGCGAGGACGGATGGGTGGCCAACATCTCCGAAGGAACCCACCACAAGGTCGTGGACGGATACGACGTTTGGGCCCAAAACCTCGACGACATGCCCCGGCTTCAGGAGCAGCTGTTCCAGCACATCCCCTACCATTGGCAGGCGGCGCGCGTGGACCAACAGCACCCGGAGATGTTCAGCTGGCTGGGCATGCTCGATTTGAATGTGGATGTGATTGTGGGCTTGATGGTTCTGATCTCCATCATCAACATGACCAGTGCGTTGCTCATCATCATCTTGGAACGACGCAGCCAAGTGGGCTTGCTCAAGGCCCTCGGTATGAGTGACGGTGCCGTGGTCCAGGCGTTCTTGTGGCACGCGGCGCGCATTTTGGGTCAAGGATTCGCCTGGGGCAACCTCGTGGGATTGGGCCTCGTGTGGGTCCAAGCCACGTGGAAAGTTGTGCCCCTGGACCCCGCAGCGTACTACGTCAATGCCGTCCCCATCTTGGTGGATGCGCCTGGATTGGTGACCATGGAGGTGGTGGCCTTTGGGCTCTGCGTGGTCGCCATGGTGCTGCCCGCACTGTGGTCCACGCGAATTCGCCCTGCCCTGACGTTGAGAATGAACTGACCGCCATGAACTGGAGCTTTTCCGCACAAATCGAACGCTTTGAAGGCGAGGGCCACATGCACTTTCTCGCCTTGCCCGAGGCGCTGGCCGGCGAGATTCGAGGCCAAGGGGCCAAGCGCTTTGTCATCACGGTCAACGACGGGGTGACCTGGCATTGTGGCCTCCTGGGCACGGGCGACGGCCGCTGGTTTGTGATGGTCTCCAAAGAGAAGTTGAAGCAAGCCCAAACCGCGCTTGGCGGGTGGGTTCACGTCGACTTTCGCGTGGACGACAGCAAATACGGCATGGCCGTTCCGCCCGACTTGCAGGAGATGCTGGACGACGATCCGGAGTTCTTGCAGCGTTTTGACGCCATGCTGCCTGGCAAGCGCAGAAACGCCATCCATCAGATCGCCTCGGCCAAAACCGACGCCACCATCGCCAAGCGCATCCTCAAACTCATGAACGAACTGGGCTTGGCTTTGCTTCTTCTCTGCTTGGCGATTCCCGGAGCGCACGGCCAAGACATCGTGCTCGGCAACGCCCAAATGGACGTCTACCTGTCTTGGCTCCACTCCAAGCGCGTCGCCGTGGTCGGCAACCACACCAGCGTGGTCGGCGACGTCCACCTCGTGGACACCCTCATCGCCCGAGGAATCGACATCCGTCATGTGTTTGCCCCCGAACACGGGTTTCGCGGTGAAGCGGCGAACGGGGCTGACATCCTCGACGGCACCGATGCGGCCACAGGGCTCCCCGTCTACTCTTTGCATGGCAAGCACCGCAAGCCGCAGCCTGAACAGCTTGCAGACATTGATATCGTGGTGTTTGACATCCAAGACGTCGGCGCCCGTTTCTACACGTACATCAGCTCCTTGATGTTGGTCATGGAGGCGTGCGCAGAGGCCGACATCGCGCTCGTGGTCCTCGACCGCCCCAACCCGCATGGACATCACATGCAGGGCCCCATGCTCGACCCGGCCTTCAAATCGTTTGTGGGCTACATCCCCACACCCATGGTGCACGGCTTGACCTTAGGGGAAGCGGCTTTGATGGGGTGCGCCGAAGGTTGGGTTGAGGTTCCCGAGTCTTGGCAGCCTCGGGTCGTGACCTGCCAGGGTTGGAGCCACGGCACCAACTTTCAATTGACCATTCGCCCCAGCCCCAATCTCCCCTCGGCGACCTCGATCGACTTGTACCCGTCGCTGTGCCTGTTTGAACCGACGGTGGTCAGCGTGGGCCGAGGAACGGAGCACCCTTTTGAGAGCCTCGGGCATCCGAACATGGGACTGGGCTCCTTTGCATTCACCCCGGTCTCCACCCCCGGGGCGGCGCCCCATCCCAAACACGAAAACGCCCCATGCCTGGGTCAGCACCTGGGACAACTCGCCACCACGTGGCGCATCGAATCGTTGGCCGCGCATGGCCATCCCCGACCGGGATTCACCCTGGAACCGCTCGAGAGGTGGGCCCGGCAATGGGTGTCGCAAAAGGGGTCGTTGGACGGGTTCATCACTTCTCCTTCCTTTTTTGACAAACTCGCGGGCACGGATGCCCTGCGATTGGCCCTGGAAGCGGGGACACCATTGACTGAGTTGGAGGCCACGTGGGCGGAACAGCACGCGGCGTTCTACGAGGCCGCCCGACCGCACCTCTTGTATCGCTGGAACGCTCCCCTGCCCGGACGTTGACCCTGCGCTGTATCTTTAGACCTGAAAACACTGCTGACATGATTTTTTCACGCCCTTCGGCCTTCGCCACACTCGGTGCTTTGATGTTGCTGGGAACCTTGCTTTCCGGATGCACCAAATACGATTCGTACGACGGGGAATCGTTCGATTGCGATTGCGGGTATGTGGTTTGGGACGGACGGGATTTGGGCATGCGCATGGCCGAGGTGGAGCAGCTTGACAGCGAGACCTACCGTTACCACATCGTGGCGGACGTCCGGACGCTGGCCGAAATCGAAGCGCGCGACGAAGCGCGCGACGTGGTGTTCACCTTGACCACTTCGCTCGACGGCGCCAACACCACGCTCAACCTCCCGGCCGGTGACGACGCAATGACCGTTCAGCAGGTGGAGTCTCCTGGACTGGGTGTCGATTGGACGATGTCAGGGGCCTCGTTGTCCATCGCCGTGAGTGACGACGCCCACGTGATGACGATGACCAACGTGTCGGCCACCCGTGGCAACAGCACGATTGACGCCACCGGCGAAATCACCTTCGACCTCGCCGACTGAACCCGACATGCGGCGTGGCCCGAACGGGGCCCATCACACTCGATTCTGAAATCAGGTACGCCTCGACTCCGCGTTTGGGCTCGATGAGGTGCGTCCCTGTGAAGGCCCCAAAGGCGGGCAACGTGAGTCGGAATCCGGCTTCACATCCTGTGCTGGTTTGGACAAAACACGGCACCACCACGCTCTGACGACCGGCACCCCGAAGGCGCACCGCGGGGTGAATGTGGCCGCACAAGTGAATGGCCGTTCCCTTGGGGATTTCGTCGTCGGGCTCGTGGGTCAACACCACGCCGTGATTCGTCCATGAATCCACCACCACCAGCCCCATGTCTTCGTACGTCGCGTCGTGGGCTCGATCGTGGTTGCCCCTTACCAAAATGGCGTCCTGCAGCCCGTTGTCAAACTCGTCGGAAAGCCATGCTGCAAACTCTTGCCAAGCGCGATTGGGTGCGCTGTGAAACAAGTCCCCAAGAATCACCAACTGCGCGGGCCGGAGATCGTTGAGGAGCGAGGTCAAGACCCCCAAGGTTTGAAAATCCACGGTGGGCGGCACGGCCAACCCCTTGGAACGGAAGTGCTCCGCTTTGGCGAGGTGCAGGTCGCTCACCATGAGCAACGACTGGGACGGCCACCAGATGGCTTTTTGGGGCAACAGCCACATTTGGCGTTCACCCGTCATCCAAGACACAGCACCGGGAGGAGTCATGTTCCAAATTTCCGTCAATTCACCCCCCCAATCCGCTTTCCAAGGACACGACCTGTTCGAATTGCTTATTTTCGCATTCGGCCCAACACCGCCGAGACCTCGTATTCCAACAGAAGAAGATGAGCAAATACCCTACGTATCTCCAAGAAATCGAAGACCGCAAAGCCGAAGGATTGCACCCCAAGCCTGTCGACGATGCGGCCTTGCTGAACGAGATCATTGACCAAATCAAAGACCCCAACCACCCTGAGCGTGAGGCGTCTTTGAATTTCTTCATCTACAACGTCCTGCCCGGCACGACCAGTGCAGCGGGTGCCAAGGCGGCCTTTCTGAAAGACATCATTTTGGGACAGGCCGAGGTCGCTGAAATCGATCGGGCTTCTGCCTTCGAGCAGCTGTCGCACATGAAGGGTGGCCCCTCCATTGAGGTGCTGCTCGACTTGGCGCTCGGCCAGGACGAAGCCATTGCCTTGGAAGCAGCTGCGGTCTTGAAAACCCAGGTGTTCTTGTACGAGGCGGACACCGACCGTTTGGCCGCTGCACATGACGCAGGGCATGCGATTGCCACCGACATCATCAAGAGCTACGCCCAAGCGGAGTTCTTCACCAACCTGCCCGACGTGGAGGAAACCATCGACGTGGTCACGTACGTGGCTGGGGTGGGCGACATCTCCACGGATTTGTTGTCCCCAGGCAGCGACGCACACTCGCGCTCAGACCGTGAATTGCACGGCAAGTCCATGTTTGAGCACGACACCGTTCGCCAGAACGAACTCCTCGAACTGCAAAAGCAACATCCCGACAAGCGCGTCATGCTCGTCGCGGAAAAAGGCACCATGGGTGTAGGCTCCTCGCGGATGTCCGGCGTGAACAACGTGGCGCTGTGGATTGGAAAGCAAGCGAGTGAATACGTGCCCTTCATCAACATCGCACCCGTGGTTGCAGGCACCAACGGCATCTCCCCCATTTTCCTCACCACGGTGGGCGTGACGGGAGGCATCGGGGTGGACCTCAAGAACTGGGTCAAGAAGGTTGACAGCGAAGGCAACACCGTCCTCGACGCCGATGGCGAGCCTGTCCTCGAGCAGGTCTACAGCGTGGACACGGGTTCTGTGTTCACCATCAACACCAAAACCAAGAAGCTTTGCCAAGGCGACAAAGAGCTCATTGACATCAGCGCTTCGCTGACGCCCCAAAAGATGGAGTTCATGCGCGTCGGCGGATCCTACGCCATCGTATTTGGCAAGAAGCTCCAGACGTTCGCAGCCAAGACCCTCGGCATCGATGTGCCTCCGGTCTTCGCCACGTCCAAGGAAATCAGCCACGAAGGCCAAGGCCTCACGGCGGTCGAAAAGATCTTCAACAAGAACGCAGTGGGCACCTCGGGCAACGTGTTGCACGCAGGGTCCTACGTTCGCGCCGAAGTCAACATCGTGGGCTCGCAAGACACGACGGGCCTGATGACGTCGCAAGAACTTGAAATGATGGCGGCGACCACCATCTCCCCCATCGTCGATGGCGCTTACCAATCGGGCTGCCACACGGCGTCTGTTTGGGACTTGAAGGCGCAAGAGAACATCCCTCGGTTGATGAAGTTCATGAACGACTTTGGACTCATCACAGGGCGCGACCCCAAGGGCGAATACCACGCCATGACCGACGTCATCCACAAGGTCCTCAACGATTTGACCGTGAACGATTGGGCGATCATCATTGGGGGAGACAGCCACACCCGCATGTCGAAAGGCGTGGCGTTTGGGGCCGACTCCGGCACGGTGGCCTTGGCGTTGGCCACGGGCGAAGCATCCATGCCCATTCCTGAATCTGTGAAGGTGACGTTCAAGGGCCAAATGCAATCGCACATGGACTTCCGCGACGTCGTCCACGCCACCCAGGCTCAGATGCTCCAACACTTCGGCGGCGAGAACGTCTTCCAAGGCCGCGTCATCGAGGTGCACATCGGCACCTTGCCTGCCGACCAGGCGTTCACCTTCACCGACTGGACCGCGGAAATGAAAGCCAAGGCGTCGATTTGCATCTCTGAGCCCGACACGCTCATTGAGTCGCTGAACATCGCCAAGGGCCGCATCCAAATCATGATTGACAAGGGTATGGACAACGCCAAAGGCGTGCTCCAAGGCCTCATCGACCAAGCGAACAAGCGCATTGCGGAGATTGAGTCCGGTGAAAAGCCCCCATTGACGCCAGACAGCAACGCCAAGTACTACGCCGAATTTGAAGTGGACCTCGACATCATCAACCAACCGATGATCGCCGATCCCGACGTCCACAACGAAGACGTGTCCAAGCGCTACACCCACGACACCATTCGTCCGCTGAGCTACTACGAAGGCACCAAGGACGTCGACCTCGGTTTTGTCGGTTCTTGCATGGTGCACAAAGGCGACTTGAAGATTGTGGCCCAAATGCTCCGCAACCTCGAGAAGCAGCACGGCGACGTGGCGTTCCAAGCGCCCCTCGTGGTGACCGCCCCCACCTACAACATCATCGATGAATTGAAGGCCGAGGGAGATTGGGATGTCTTGCAGAAGTACTCTGGGTTTGTGTTTGACGACGACGCGCCCAAGACTTCAGCGCGCACCGAGTACGACAACATGATGTACCTCGAGCGTCCCGGGTGCAACCTCTGCATGGGCAACCAAGAGAAGGCTGAGAAGGGTGACACGGTCATGGCCACCTCTACCCGCCTCTTCCAAGGACGTGTGGTGAAGGACAGCGACCGCAAAAAGGGCGAATCGCTCTTGGCGTCCACCCCTGTCGTGGTGTTGTCTGCGATTTTGGGCCGCACGCCCAACCTCGACGAGTACCTCGGTGCGGTGGAGGGCATCCCCCTGACCAAGTTTGCGCCGCCTTTGAAGAAGATGAGCACCAACGCGGGTCCGGGCCACCTCCTCTCGTACTAAGCACGGGACAGCCCTAACTTTCAGCCATGGCATCCACGTCGACGTTGTGGCGAGACATGGTTTCGGTGGCCTTGCGGTCCATCCGAGGCCAAGTGTTGCGCACGTCTTTGACGGTCGGAATCATTGGCATCGGCATCATGGCCCTCATTGCCATGGTGACGGCCACCGAATCGCTGAAGGCCAACGTGAGACAGGAGTTTTCCTCGCTCGGTACCCAAAGCTTTTCCATCGACCAAATGCGCAGCGGAGGCATGTTCAACGGCCGCCGCACCATGCCAAGCCCGCCCATTGATTACCGGGAAGCCATGCGGTTCAAGCGCGAATCCGAGGCCGATTTTGACGTCGCCATCTCGGTGTTTGGCACAAGCATAGCCACAGTCACCCGCGGCAGCCTGCGCACCGATCCCAACGTGACGGTGCAGGGCGTGGATGAATTGTACCTGCCGGTCAGTGGTCTTGGCATTGCGCAGGGCCGCAACTTCACTCCCGCCGAAATTGACAACGGCCATGCCGTAGTGCTCTTGGGCCAGTCCGTGGTGGACCGCGTGTTTGAGTCGTGGGAAGATCCCGTGGGACAACATGTGTTGGTGGGTGCGCAACGGTACACCATTGCCGGTGTGTTGGAGGCGCGGGGGACGACGTTTGGGATGTCCCAAGACAACCAAATCCTCATGCCCTTGCTCGGCGTGCGTCGCCAGTACTCCGACGAAGGCAGGAGCTACAACTTGACCTGCACCGTCGACCAGGCAGAGGACCTGCCGGAGGCGGTGGATGCCGCCACAGGATGGATGCGCATGGTACGTGGCGATGCCCCGGGAGACCCCAACACCTTTCGCATCCGCCAGAGCAACCGGCTGGTGGACACCCTGCTTGAGGCCACCGATGGCATCACCTTGGCCGCGGTGTTCATCGGCCTCATCACCCTGCTTGGCGCGGGCATTGGCCTCATGAACATCATGCTGATCTCCGTAAGCGAGCGCACCCGGGAAATTGGGACACGCAAGAGCCTCGGTGCGTCGAGCCAGGCCATCCGCATGCAATTCCTGGTGGAAGTCATGGTCATTGGTCAACTGGGAGGGGTTGTCGGGATTGGATTGGGCCTCGCGGTAGGCAACCTCATTGCCTCCTATTTCGAAACGCCCTTCGTGGTCCCGTGGGGATGGGTGACCTTGGGGGTCATCCTGTGTTTTCTGACCAGTTTGGCCTCGGGCTACTACCCCGCCCAGCTTGCCTCCAAACTCGACCCCATCGTCGCCCTTGGCCGTGAGTGACCTCAAGGTTCGATCCCTCCGAGACGAGAACATGGAGGCCTCCTTGGTCTTGTGCCGAGAAAGCATCATGCACGCCACGCACTACAGCCGCGAACAACGGCAAGCTTGGGCGGCGTTTGACGACGACGATTGGGGCGCCCGATTGACCCAGCAACGTTCTTGGGGAGCTTTTGGGGCCGGCGATGTACTGCTCGGGGTGGCCAGTTGGCGCACCGGCGATTCAGACGAGGCATGGTTGGACCTGCTTTACGTGTCGCCAACGTGTCAGAGTCTTGGCGTGGGGGGTGTCTTGCTGGGTTGGATCGAAGACGAAGCGCTGCAATTGGGGTTCAAGACCATCGCAACCCAAGCCAGTCTGCACCTGCAGCCGTTGCTTCGCGCTCGGGGATACATCTCGCTGGAAATGCGCCTGCCCGTGGTGCGCGGACAGGCCTTGCCTTGCGCTTGGATGCAGAAGGTCTTGCCTAGACGTGGCATCATCAACGCGGATTTGCGACATTTGCGGCCGCATGTCCAAGATTCTCTACACCCTTACGGATGAGGCGCCTGCACTGGCGACCTACAGCTTTCTTCCCATTGTCCAGGCCTTCGCTGCCAAAGCAGGCGTGGCGGTGGAAACCAGAGACATTTCGTTGAGCGGCCGCATTTTGGCCGCCATGTCTGACGTTTTGCCGAGCGACCAAGCTGCGCACGACGCGCTGGCCGAATTGGGCGCCTTGGCCAAAACCCCCGACGCGAACATTGTCAAGCTCCCCAACATCAGTGCGTCGATTCCTCAATTGAAGGCGGCCATTGCCGAGTTGCAGGGGCTTGGATTTGACCTTCCGAACTATCCGGACGAACCTGCCAACGAGGCAGAGAAGGACCTCAAAGCGCGCTACGACAAGGTCAAAGGTTCCGCCGTAAACCCCGTGTTGCGGGAAGGCAACAGCGACCGCCGTGCGCCGAAGGCCGTCAAATCTTACGCCCAAAAGCACCCCCACCGCATGGGCGCCTGGTCTTCAGACAGCTTGGCCCGTGTGGCCAGCATGCCCGAAGGCGACTTTTACGGATCGGAAAAGAGTGTGACGGTGGCGGACGCCACGACAGTGGACCTCGTCCACGTGGGCGAAAACGGAGAACGGACCGTGCTGAAAGGCGGACTCGCGTTGCAAGCCGGTGAGATCATCGACTGCGCAGCCCTGTCCATGGACAAGCTCGAAGCGTTTTTGGCCGCAGAAATCGACCGCGTCAAGTCAGACGGTGCGTTGTTCTCCCTTCACATGAAGGCGACCATGATGAAGGTCTCGGACCCCATCTTGTTTGGGGCCGCGGTTCGCGCCTTCTTCAAGCCCGTGCTGGAAAAGCACGGCGCGGCGTTGGACGCCGCCGGTGTGGACTTCAACAACGGGTTTGGCGACCTGGTGGCCAAACTCGAGACCATGGAAGACCGTGTCGCCATCGAGGCGACCATCGCGGAGACCATGGCGATGCGCCCCGATTTGGCCATGGTGAACTCCGACAAGGGCATCACCAACCTCCACGTGCCTTCTGACGTCATCATCGACGCGTCCATGCCTGCCATGATCCGCGAGGGCGGCAAGATGTGGAACGCCCAAGGGGCAACGCAAGATGCTGTGGCGGTCATTCCGGACCGCTCTTACGCTGGCGTGTATCAAGCGACCATTGATTTCTGCAAGGCCAACGGCGCGTTGGATCCCGCCACCATGGGCAGTGTGCCCAACGTGGGACTCATGGCCCAAAAGGCCGAGGAGTACGGCTCCCACGACAAGACGTTCCAAATGGCGGCCGCCGGCCGCGTGGAAGTCGTCACCACCGGCGGTGACGTGTTGATGCACCAGGACGTTTCCGAAGGGGACGTGTTCCGCATGTGCCAAGTCAAGGACGCCCCCATCCAAGACTGGGTGAAGTTGGCCGTGACACGTGCACGCGCCACCGGCGATCCCGCCGTGTTCTGGCTCGACGCCAACCGCGCCCACGACGCCCAGCTCATCGCCAAGGTGGAAGCGTACCTCCCGCAACACGACACGGATGGGTTGGAATTGCACATCCTCGCCCCCACCGAAGCGACCACCTTCTCACTGGAACGCATCGTGAAAGGCTTGAACACCATTTCGGTGACAGGCAATGTGTTGCGTGACTATTTGACAGACCTCTTCCCCATCCTTGAGGTGGGAACCTCGGCCAAAATGCTGAGCATCGTGCCCCTGATGAACGGCGGGGGCTTGTTCGAGACCGGCGCGGGAGGCTCTGCCCCCAAGCACGTGCAGCAGCTCGTCAGTGAAAACTACTTGCGCTGGGACAGCCTCGGCGAGTTCATGGCCTTGGTCCCCAGCTTGGAGCACATCGCCTCGAGCACGGACAATGCGCAGGCGCAAGTGTTGGCCGACGCCTTGGACGACGCGACGACCCGGTTCTTGGACGAGGACAAAAGCCCGACCCGACGCCTCGGCGGCATCGACAACCGGGGCTCCCACTTCTACTTGGCGTTGTTTTGGGCTGAAGCCCTTGCAGCACAAACCCAAGAGCCCGCCCTCGCAGACGCCGCAAAGCCTTTCGCCGAAGCGCTTCGGTCACACGAATCGGCCATTGTGGAGGAATTGATTGCCGTGCAGGGAAGCAGCGTGGACCTGGGCGGATACTATCGTCCCGATGCAGACAAGTGCAGCGCCGTCATGCGTCCGTCGCAGACCTTCAACGCGGCGTTGGCTGGCTGGCAGTAAGTATCGCCTCCATCCGGGCGCGCTCTTTCGCGACCAAATCCTGGAGCAACACCCCACTTCCGGGGCCCTTTTTGGCTGCGCGTACAGCGGCGAGCAAGGCCATCCAGTCCACCTCCTCTCGGGCGGGAACGGTGCCCTCATGGGCTTTGTTGACCAACGTGGACGTAAGCTTGAGGAAGGCAGTCATGTAATCCGTCTGGACCTTGGACATGAGGTGACCCAATTGCGCCACGCTGTCTGGGTCCAAGGTGGTGGCCATGGCGTTTCGGCAGCGGCGGATGTTCTCGACATGGCCCAAAACGAGGGCTTCGAGGTCGGCGCCGTGCGGCAGCGTTTGGGGTATGGGTGCAGGCTGTCCCAAGGCGGGAACGCCGAGGGTTTGGGCCACATCGCTCAACTGAACACACTTCTCCACCCGGCCTTCCGCCAACTTGGGAATGACCGCGCTGCGCAAGAAGTGATCCCGCACTTTGAAGACCGCCTGGTCCAATGCATCTGTGATGGCATCCGTGGTCGCGGTGTCATCCAAACTGAGCAGGGCGAGTGCTTTTGAGCGTTCCATTCACACAAGTTACATGACAACGGGCAGAAGACACACACGTCCGTGCGGGCTCACTTCTTAAATTCGTGGGTGAAACGGGGCATTCTTCTCCCCGTCCGCGTCATCTCAGAACGAATGAAACAACCCATGATTTGGACCCTTTGCACCGCTGCTTTGTTGACCCTCGGCTGCGGAAACGGTGATGCTCCGGCATCGAAGAAAGCGACAACGAAAGCGACCAACACCGAAGCGCCTGCTCCTGCAGCACAACCCGATGTGACGGTCTCTGCCAAATGGAAGAGCGGTGTCAACGAGGCCAACGACGGAGACAAGGTGGGCAAAGTGCGCTTGCACGGCAGCATGCCAGCGGGCAACGGAACCATGCTGTACCTCTACGAAACGGAGGGCCGCAATGTGACCTTGATGGACAGCACGAAAGTGATGAACCAAGCCTTCGACTTTGGCCGTGTGGAAGTGCATCGCGGCTTCTACAAACTCCAAGGAAGCGACGCCAAGAACAACTGTCAGTTTGTGATGAACCCCGACGAGGCCGACTTGAACCTCGTGTTCCGCTCCAAGCAAATGACCAGCGGGAAAAGCGCCCCTGCCAGCGCTGAAAACCGGGCATGGTTCACGTACGAGAACTTCAGCCGCGTCAACAACAACCAAATCCGAAACCTCCGCAAGCAGCTCAAGGACAGCCCCTTCCGCGCCCAAGTGGAAAAGCAGATTTCTGACAAGGAAATGGAGCTTGTCGCCAAGCAACACGAGTTGATGGACGCCAACCCGGACACGTATCTGGCCAAATTTTTGGGCTGGAAAAACCCCAAGTACCCCGGGTCCCAAGGCAACTTCTTCGACGACATCGACCCCATGGACAACAGCCTGATTCGCAGCATGGCGATCAGCGACCGCATCCAAGGGTTCATGGTGGCGTACAGCAAGGGCAACGACCCCGGTTTCCTCGCGTGCATCGACATGGTGAAGGCCCATTTTGAGCCCAACCCTGCCACACTCGAGAGTGCCTTGTACTCGATGCTCGAAGGGTTCTACAACACGGGCAAGGAGCACATCTGCCAGTACATCCTCGACAACTACATCTACGACGAAGACTGCGGTGCTGACCTGAGCGATGTCATTCGTCAGCGCGCCCAAGGCATCATCAACCTTCAAGTGGGCAAGACGCCCCCCAACTTCACCATGAACAAGTGGGATGGCGGAACGCTCGACTTGATGCAAACCGCCAAGGCCAACAAGTACACGCTTGTGATGTTCTGGGCGTCGTGGTGCCACAAGTGCGAGCAGGAAATCCCGGTGTTGATCCCGGTTTACGCCAAGTATCAGAACCGTGGATTCGAAGCCATCGGCGTCAGCTTGGACCAAGCGCGCTCCACGTGGGTGGGCGTCATTGAGCAACGCGGCATGCAATACCCCAACGTCAGCCAATTGCAGGGTTGGGACTCGCCGATTGTGAAGGACTACAAGATCACCTCCACCCCCACGTACTTCCTGTTGGACAGCGAAGGAAAAATTGTGCTGAAGCCCAAGCGCATCTACGAGGTGGACGCCTTCCTTGCGAAGAACCTGTAAGCCTTCTCAGGAGGCATAAACGAGGTGGGCCTTCCGGGCCCTCCTCTTTTTTTTGCGTTCACTTGGCGGTTTTGGCCGCCTTGGCTTTTTTCCGCTTGGCTTCCTCCTTCTGTGACTTGAGCCACTCCTCATGGGTGCTCAAAATCATGCCATCCACCAACCCCACCTTGGGCACCAGCATGTGCGAGGCGCCAGCCATGGCCATGATCTTCAGGTAAATGTTGGCTGCGGGCACAATGACATCGGCCCGGTCTGGCTTGAGGTGGTATTGACGTCGACGTTCCTCCACGCTCAAACGCTCCAATTCGGCAGCCACCTTGCGCAACTTGCCCTCGGGGATGGCCTCGTCGCGGGGCGTCAAAGCCAGCCGCTGAAGGCGGTTGGCGTTGCCGCCTGTCCCAATGGCGTACAGCGGTCTTTCTTCTGATTTCAGTTCAGTCACGTACGCTTCGACGGCAGCCCATTCTCCATCGGGAATGCGGCCTGCCAGCTGTCGCACCGTTCCAAGTTGGAAGCTCTTGCCCTTGACGCGTCGCCCCTCTCGAATGAGTGTCAATTCCGTGCTCCCTCCCCCCACATCGATGTACAAGTAGTCCTTGCGTTCGTCCATCGTGGCTTGGGCGAAATTGCCAAAAATCAACTCAGCTTCTCGGTCTCCCGTGATGGGTTCAATGTCGATGTTGGCCGCCTTCTTGACCTTTTTGATCACCGACTTGACGTTGCTCGCCTCCCGCATGGCGCTGGTGGCATAGGCGTGAAACCACTCCACCCCGTGCACATCCATGAGGTACCAAAACGCCTTCATGGTCTTCACCAAGTGCTTGATCTTCTCCTCGGAAATGGCCCCGTCGCTGAACACATCGGCGCCCAGGCGCACAGGAACGCGGTAGAAACTGAGCTTGTCGACAGACTTGCGCCCCTCTTCTCCCTCGTCCACGCGCGCAATCAGCAACCTGACGGCGTTCGACCCGATGTCAATGGCTCCAAACTTCAATCTGATCTGCCTTTCAGCTCAAGGTACAAGTCCTGTTGGGCTTGTACAAGTGGGGCCACGTCTTCAGACGTCACCCAGGCATTGGTGCCGTCCGGCTGAATGACCCGGGCATGGGTGTTGTCGTCCCACATCCGCTCAAAATGCACGCGCAGGTCGTTCGCGATATCTGCGTCCAACACAGGTGCGGTGACCTCCACCCTCCGGTCCAGGTTGCGCGTCATCCAATCGGCACTGCTCAAGTAGGTCAGGGGCTTTCCCCCGTTGCAAAACCGCATGAACCGGGAATGCTCGAGGAACCGGCCGACAATCGAGCGAACCTCAATGTTCTCGCTCAACCCTGGAACCCCGGGGCGGAGCGCGCAAATGCCGCGCACGACCATGCGCACCTTCACGCCTGCTTGACTTGCCGCGTAGAGCTTTTCGATCATGCCCACGTCCACAATGTTGTTGAGCTTGAGGTCCATCCACGCTTCCTTGCCTGCTTCGGCGCGGGCGATTTCGTCGTCAATGAGCTTGGTGAATCGTCGGCGGGTGGAGAACGGACTGACGAAGAGGTTGCGGTAGACCTTCCGCTCGAAGCTGTTCTCGAAGAAGTCAAACAACTTGGCCAACTCCCCGGTGATCTTGGGGTTGGCCGTGAACAGACTCAAATCCTCGTAGATGCCGGCATTGCGTTCGTGGAAGTTGCCCGTGCCCACATGTCCGAAGCGCCTGACTTTTCCCTTTTGGCGACGTGTCACCAAAATGATTTTGCAGTGCACCTTCAGGTTGGGAATGCCGATGCGTACGATGGCACCTGCCTCCTGCAACATGTTGGCCACCTTCAGGTTGTGCTTCTCGTCAAAGCGTGCCGCGAGCTCCACAATGACTTCGACGCGCTTGCCGTTCCGCGCCGCATTGACAAGGGCGTTGATGACCTGGCTGTTCTTGGCAACGCGGTACAAATTGATTTGAATCGTCGTCACATGGGGGTCAATGGCCGCCTCCCGCAAAAAGTCCACCACGTGGACAAACTTGTGATACGGGCAGTGCACCAACACATCTCCCTCCTCGATGGCACGCATCACGCTCGGTGCATTTCGAAGCCAGGGATGGGTGATGGGCGGTTGCGCGGGGTACACGAGGTCCGCACGTCCAAAGTCCGGGAACCCCATCAAGTCCCTTCGGTTGTGATACCGGTCTCCCGCCACGACACTCGCTGCAGACGGCACCTTCATCTTCTTCAACAACCCTGCGAGCATGTCTTCCGGCATGTCGCGGTCGTGAATGAGGCGCACGTATTCGCCCTGCTTGCGCTTTTTCAAGCCCCGCTCCACGCGGTTCATCATCGAACGCGCCACGTCGTCGTCCATGTCCAAATCGGCGTCGCGCGTGGCCTTCAAGGCGTAGGCTTCCACGCTTGCGGCCTCAAAGAGCCTGAAGATTTTGGGCAAGGCATGCCGGATGACGTCTTCCAAAAACATGACCCGCTGCGCACCTACTCGCTCGGGCAGGGTCAGGAATCGGTCCAAGTGCCGCGGGATGTGGATGACCGCCAACTTCTCCTTGTCCTCTTCGAAAGTCAACCGCACCGCGAGGTAGCCGTCTCCGTCAATCAGCTGGGGCATTTTGACCTTGCGGCCCAGCATGATCGGCACCAATTCAGGTCGCACGGCGCGCCGGAAATACGCCGACACAAATTCCGCGTCGTCGTCATCCAGCTCGTCCTCGCGCACAAAGCGAATGTTCTCGCGCTCCAACGCGGCAATAACTTCGTGAAAGGTCTTGTCGTATTGTCGACGCAAGCCTTCGATCCGCGTGACGACCTGGGACAGCGTTTCGTCGTAGGCGAACCCGAGAGTGGTCTTGGCTTTTTTGTCCACCATCAACACGCGCTGCAGGTTGGCCACGCGAACGCGGTAGAATTCATCGAGGTTGTTGGAGAAGATGCCCAAGAACCGCACCCGCTCAATCAACGGCGTGCGCGCAACCTGCGCCTCCTGCAACACGCGCTCGTTGAAGGACAGCCAGCTCAACTCGCGGTTGATGAAGTGCCGTTCTGCGGGGGCTTTTCTCATGGGACAAAGATGGACTTGAATGCGGCAACCCTAGGGCGGAATGACGAGGAACAAATGTTGCCATTTCTTGAGGCCCAAAAAAGAACCCCACCACGTCGCGCCTGTTATCTTTGACACTGCAAAACAACACAATCCTCATACCATGTCTGTACTTGTCGGCCGCAAAGCCCCTTATTTCAGTGAAGCCGCCGTTGTCAATGGCAGCGACATTGTCGAAGATTTTTCATTGGACCAATTCCTCGGGAACAAATACGTCATTTTGTTCTTCTATCCCCGTGACTTTACCTATGTATGCCCCACAGAGATCCATGCTTTTCAAGAAAAGCTGGGAGATTTTGACGCGCGTAACTGTGCTGTGGTAGGAGTCTCTACCGATACTCCGGAATCTCACCGCGCCTACCTCAGCATGCCCAAGAAGGAAGGGGGGCTTCAAGGAGTCACTTACCCTTTGGTCGCCGACCTGAACAAAACCATTTCAACCAATTACGACGTACTCGCCGGGGATTATGATTATGACGAAGAGGGAAATTTGGTCGCCCACGGAAACCTCGTCGCATATCGCGGGCTCTTCCTGATTGACAAAGAAGGCATCGTGCGTCACCAACTCGTGAACTTCTTCCCCATCGGCCGCAATGTGGATGAAGCGATTCGCGTGCTCGATGCGTGGATCCACAACGAAACGCACGGCGAAGTTTGCCCTGCGAACTGGGAGAAAGGCAAGGATGCCATGGCCGAAACAACTGACGGTGTGGCCGCGTACCTCGCAAGCCACTAAGGCCCGAGGCCCACACCAAACAAAAAGCCCTGGTGCGATGTGCGCCGGGGCTTTTTTGTGTCCCTTTCAGGAAACGGTCGCGGGAAGGATCACACGCGGCCCTTGCGGCGGCGTACGTGGTGCACGACCTCGCCATTGGGTGCGACGTACTGCTCTTCAGATGCCTTGAAGTGCGACTCGATGGCCTGTGCAGACCACTCAGGACGCGCTTGAATCAAGCACTGCACATCGTCACACGCCACAGCGGGCAGACCTTCCCCATCGAGAATCACGTAGATGTCGCCGACCAAGCGTTCGTTCATGCGTTCGTCATGCGACACAGGCGGGTTGTACACAGCGTCACGGGTTTGACGCAACTCATTCATCGTGCGAGATTTGATCATCTTCTCATCGGGTTGTCACGGGCGTGCAGCGTTGAGCCCGGGCATGCAATATACACGTTTCCAACAACTTACACGTGTACTTTGGACACGGTATTCGGTCCAAATGCCGCATTCAACAACGCCAAGAACCCTTTCGAAGGCGTGGAAGACAATCCCAGGCGCACCAACCCCTTCGCGTGATGAAGGTGCAACTCGCGCTGCCCCTCCGACACGTGAATCTGCCACTGCGTTTGCGCCGAGGCGCACGGCATGCCGTAGACTTCCAAGCGGACCCGGAAGTACAAGATGGCGCCGGCTTGGGTGCGTTGCAGGTTGGCCCACTTCACGTCGCTCGTCTCCTCAATCATGTCCGACACAGGGCTCGGCCCCTCCAGCAACCGCATGCGGGGGCTGCCGGCGCGCTTCCACCATGGGAGGGGTTTGCCAGAGATGGCATAAACCTCTTGCCAGCGGTCGGGGTCAGCGTACGTCAAGTTCCAAAGCATCGGTGCTCCAGAGGGTTTGGTATTTGCCATCGCCGTCGTACATCACAGCCTGTCGCTGCGTGTTGAATTTGCGGTTGGGACGGGGGTCGTTGCCCACGCCGGCCACGTAAATCCAATTGCCTGCGTTGCTCGCGGGGTCGTAGTCCAACAAGCAGTGCTCAAACCACGACGCCCCCAATCGCCAGTCGATGCCCAGGTCATGAACGAGGTAAGAGGCCACGTTTTGGCGACCGCGGTTGCTCATGAATCCAGTACGTGCCAGTTCGCGCATGTTGGCATTCACAAAGGCGTCCTTGGTCCTCCCCTCTTTCCACGCCTCAAATGCAGGCCGTTGCGTGCCGCGGTTGGCGCTCTCGGGCTTGAGTGCCTTGCGGTGGAAGATGCGTGACCCAAACTTCATCGCAATGAACCGGAAGTAATCCCGCCAAATCAATTCAAAGACCAGCCAGTAGGTGCTGTCGTTGGCCTCGACGTTGTCTTCGAACCGGTACACTTCACTGGCGATGCGTCTTGGGCTGATGCAGCCGTGGGCCAGCCACGGGCTGAACTTGCTGCTGTAATCTGCGCCCACGAGTCCGTTCCTGGTTTTCTTGTACACCGCAAGCTTCTTGGAGTCCCAGAAGTAGTGCTTCAAACGGGCACGCGCCTCCGACGCTCCTCCCTTGAACGGCAACACCCCACGGCTGTCTGCGGGCGGCATGGTTTGCCCGGTTTGGGCGAGCATGTCGTTCAACGACGGCACATCGTCCGAGGTGAGTCCGTCGGGACAAGACAGCGCCGTCGGCGCCGCGATGCACTCTCGGACTTCGCTGTGCTTCTCGACCTTCTTGCGGAATTGGGTGAAGATGTCTGGGATCGCGTCAAGGTCCATCGGCAGGTCGTCCGGATGGAACAAGGTGTGCCCCTCAATCCAACGGGCGGTGCCGCCGACTTCCTGCACCGTACGCGCCACGGCCGCCTCGATGTCGAGCTCTTCCGGGGTGTGCTCTGCTTGGGCCGTGAGGGTGGTACAACCCCACTGCTCCATCAGACTTGGCAAAATCTCTTCGGGGCGTCCCTGCCTGATGAGCAGGCTGCCTCCGGCATCTGCGATGGCCGCCTTCAGGTCCGCGATGCTTTCCAGAACAAACCGCGTCCGAAACGGACCGGTCTTCACATGCCCCCAGCGGTCCTCGGACCAAAACCGGTCGTCCAACACGACCACCGGGACCACCTCATTGCTGCGGAGCGCCTCGGCCAAGGCCGGATTGTCGTCAAGTCGAAGGTCGTTGCGGAACCAGTGGAGGGTGCGTGATGTGCTCATGTCAGAGGGTTTCGAGGTTGGCAAGGACCGCATCGCCGCGGTCCAAGAGAGCTTGTTGTTGGGCGGGCTGCATTTTGTCCCAGGTCCGGTAGACCATGCCGATGCGCGGGTTGCGCTCAAGCAGATCTCGGTTCCGGGCGTGGAAGTGCCAGTAGAGGCTGTTGAATGGGCAGCCGTCGTCTTCGGTTTTGGCCTGTCGCTTGTATTTGCAGGAGGCGCAGTGCGGCCCCATTTTGTGCATGTAGTTGGCCGACGAGACGTAAGGCTTGGTGCCCACGATGCCCCCATCGGCGAACTGACTCATGCCACGGGTATTGGTCATTTCCACCCACTCGATGGCGTCGATGTACACGCCGAGGTACCATTGGTCCACCTCGTCGGGATCGATGCCGGCCAGCAAGGCGAAGTTGCCGGTCACCATCAAGCGTTGAATGTGGTGGGCGTAGGCGTGGTCAAGGGTTTGGCCGATGGCATGCTGAAGGCAGCGCATGCCGGTCTCCCCCGTCCAAAACCAAGACGGCAGCTTCCGGTCGTGCTGGAAGAAATTGAGGTCCGCGTACCCCGGCATGTGGGCCCAATACACGCCGCGCATGTATTCTCGCCAGCCCAAAATTTGGCGGATGAACCCTTCGGCTTGCTCGATGCTCGCGTGGTCTGGCGTCGTGCGCCACTTTCGTTCCACGGCCTCAATGACCTCTCGCGGATGAAGCATTTTGACGTTCATCGCAAAGCTCAATCGGCTGTGGTACACCGTCCAACTGTCCTCTGTGAGCGCGTCTTGAAAATCCCCAAACCGCGGAAGCAACTCCTCCACGAAGATGTCCAGCAATTCAAGGCTCTCGCCCCGTGTGACTGGCCAGCCAAAGTGCGCAGCATCCACCCTGCCCACGGTCTCCACGCCTGCCTTCTCGAGGTCGGCAAGCAAAGTCGTCACGTCAAGTTCCCACAGCCGGGGGGCTGGAGGCACATGGCCTTTGGGCAATTTCTTGCGGTTGTTGGCGTCGTAATTCCACTTTCCCCCTTCCGGCTGTCCCGCGCCGTCCAACAGCACGTCGTGGCGCTTCCGCATCATGCGGTAGAACGACTCCATGAGGTACTGCTTCTTGCCTTTGAAATGGTCCGCCAGGTCGGTGCGACCGGTCAAAAAGTGTTCGGTGTCGTCCATGGTCACCGACACCCCCAACGTCTCCGGCCACGTGTTCATCGCTTCGCGGAACATCTCGTCGAGCCGCCACTCGTCGGGGGCCTGCACACGAACCTCGGTGGCGCCTGTGTTGGAAACCAACGCGCGCAACACCTCCATCATGGGGCGGGCCGCATCGGGACCGTCAATGGCGAGGTAGTGCACGTGGTGGCCCTCCGCGATGCGCTCCTTGGCGAAACTGCGCATCGCGAGGAAAAACGCCAGCACCTTCTGCACGTGATGACGGGCGTAGTCCGTTTCCTGCCGGCACTCCATCATGACGGTCATCACGTCCTCCTGAGGCGTCTGCCACCAGGAATGAGACGCGTTGAGCTGATCGCCCAAAAGGAGGCGCAACGTTCGGACGGGGCGAGGGCGGGTGTCGGGTGCAGCGGACATGGCCCTGAGGTAACACCCGTCGCGGCCTCATGTTTCCTTGGCGGACGACGTTCTGTTTCGGCGACAGCGCTCACTGCAATGCTTCACGTTGTCCCAATCGCGTGCCCACTTTTTGCGCCACGCAAAAGGCCTGCCGCACGTCACGCACGTTTTCTCAGGAAGGTGGGGTTTCTTGTGCGCCATGCCTCAGGCTTTGGCAACCTGCAGGGCCCGCAACTCCTCCCACGACATGGGCACGGGACTGGCGGTGACGCGCTGGGGAACGTCGGCGTCGCTGAGGAATTGCAACACCAATTCGTTGAAGAGCTCAGGCGCTTCAATGCTGCACACGTGCCCGCAGTTCTCGATGACGCTGAGGCGCATGTTGCGTTGGATCTGTGTGAAGCGCTCTGCCGCCTTGAAAAAGATGTGGTCCTGATCGCCCATGACGACCAGTCCTTTCTTCATGACCGGCCGCTGCACATATTGACTGACAAGCTTGAAGAACGGCTTGTACAGCTCCACCCACTTGAGGTACTCTCCCTGCGACAGTTTCTTGCTTTGCCTTCTGAAAATCCAGCGGCTCAACCGGTGATTGCGCCGGGGCAACACGATGAACGAGAACAACCAGTAAATCGCCCGGTACGGCAGGACGAAATTGAGGACTTTGGCGCTGTGCACAAACACGTGCATCAACCAGCTGCCGTCAAAAATGGCCCCCGCCATGACCATTCGGTCGATGAGTTCGGGGCGCTCGATGTCGATTTTTTGAAGGATGACACTGCCGATGCTCAAACTCACAAAGTGCGCTTTGTCAATGCCGAGGTGGTCGATGACCCGCAGAATGTCTTCCGCCACAATGTCAAAATCGTAGGCGGGGAACTCGGGCAAGATGTCCTTGCTCAACCCATGGTCCCGCAAGTCGAGGAGCAACAACCGGTAATGGGGTGCGAAGGCTTCAATTTGAAACTTCCACGTCCGAATGGACCCGCCCGCCCCGTGAATCAGCACCATCCATGGCGCATTGGGTTTGTCCCCCACAATCTCGTGGTGCAACAACGTGGCTGGGTCTCGGGGCGCCGTCATGGGTCAAAGTTCGCGCATTCTGCCTTTGGTTTGGGCACGCGGCGGCACAACATGTCGGGCCAAGATGCGGCGTCCCTCCGCCTTGACGTCGGGCCGCTTTCGAAACGCCCACATCCGTTCGCGGGCGGCACGGGCGGCTTCCGTCAAATCCAGCATTGGGTCGGGGTACGCCTCCGAAGCCCATCCCCCCATCGCCGCCTCCATGGGCGGCGCGGTCCAGGGCGCATGGATCCACTCCGAAGGGACGCTTTCCAGCTCCGGAACCCAGGACCGCACGAAGTTGCCCTCCGGATCTTGCTCTTGCCCTTGCTTCACCGGATTGTAAATGCGCACCGTGTTGATGCCAGTCACCCCTGCTTGCATTTGAAACTGGCTGTAGTGAATCCCGGGTTCAAAGTCCAAAAAACACCGCGCCAAGTGCTCCACGCCGTCCTGCCATGCGTGATTCATGTGGTGGGTCAAAAAACTCACCAACATGGCCCGCATTCGAAAATTCAAATACCCCGTCTCCCGCACAGCACGCATGCAGGCATCCACAAGGGGGACTCCTGTCGCCCCCTCCTTCCAACGCGCCAGCCATTCCGGGTTGTGATGCACCGGCAGGGCATCGTAAGCACGGTTGACGTTGCGCCACTCGAGGGCATGTTCAGATTCGAACTTTTGGATGAAGTGACAATGCCAGCGCAAGCGGCTTCCAAAAGCATGGTGATTTCGCCCCTGCGAGGTGGATTCCAACGCTTGGTAAACTTGCCGGATGGTCATCGCCCCCCACGCCAAATAAGGCGACAAGCGGCTGCAACTCTTGCGGCTGAATTCGGGCTTGCTGATGTGCTTTTGGTAGGTGTGAATCCGCCCCTCCTTCAAGAAGCTCTTCAAGTACGCATGCCCTGACCGTTCCCCACCCGGTTGAAACGGTCCCGCGCCATTCAGATCTGCGCCATGTGCGACTGAAGGCGCTTCTTGCAACGTCCAAGCTGCAGGCCAAACCACCTCCGCCTCCCTGCCTTCCGAGGCACGCCAGCTTTCCAAATCCGGGTTGGCCCAAGGCCGGGCCATGTTGACGTGCCAGGCTTCCACCCATCCCGCCCTTGACGTTCTGCGACGCTGCACTCCGGCCTGCGAAACCTCGTGCCAAAGCACGCCATGGGCATGGCACCATTGTGCCACCTTTTTGTCGCGATCAAACGTCCACAGCACACCCGTCTCTTCATGGGAGTGAATCGCAGCCACCCCCACGGTCTGCCGAAGATGATCCAACACATCCAACACAGGGGCATGTACGCGATGAAAGGTCAAGCCCCACGACTCCTGCTTCAACGTGAATTGAATGTCATCTCCGCATTCCCATTGAAAACGCACGTGACGTGACGACGTCGTGGGATGGGCCAACAAGCCCGGCTCGAAGACTTGCAACAGCAACACCTTCCCCCCCGCGTGGGACGCCGATTGAAGGGCACGCTGCAGCGGTTCGTGATCCCGCGTCCGCAGGTCTCGTTTGAACCACACCACATGCACCCCCGCCGCCATCACACGTCGTTCCAGCCGGACATCACGTCGGTCAACACCTCCACGTCCTTGCCCACTTTCGCATAGGACAACCGCCCCATGTGCGTGGTGTCGTGGTAGCCATCCAAGCCACTGATGGCCGTCGTGCCAGCCCGTCCCAAATCGACGTAGCCGTCCTCCGCCACAGCGCGCCCATCGACCTCCACCCATTGCACATCGAGCACCATGAAGTGGCATCGGTTGGGCAACACCATGTCCTCCGCCAAAGTCAGGCCCATGCGCACGCGGGCTTCGGACACTGCCGGGGCTTCCCACGTCCCTTCCACCCCGCAAGGCGTCAAGCCCACAGCCTCAAACTCCGACACGTCGGCCGGATACCGTGCGCTGCACTGATGGGCCTTGGCAATCCAGTCCACGCCAATGTGGTTGAAGGTGCACTGGCCTGTGGCCAACAAGTTCTTGTACGTGTGGGCGTCGTCTCCGGGTGGACGCAGGACCATGCCCATTTGGGCAGGACTCGACCCCAGGTGCACCACCGAACTCACCACACTCAAATTGTGCACGCCTTCCGGATCCGCAGACCCCACGAGTGTGGCGCTCTTGAATCCACTCAAACTGTTGACCGTCCGTGCACGCTTTCGAGAAGGCCACGCGTCAAGGTCTTCCCGGGTCCACCGGACCATGTCCGCCTCCGCGCTCATCGCACGGCGCCCATCCCGGCATCGATCTGCATGACCTGGCCGGTGATCCCCGCAGCATGCTCCGACACCAAATACGCCGCTGCCGACGCCACCTCCCCGGCCCCGAGGACTTTTTTCAAAGGGTGGCGCTCCGCTGCGGCCTCTCGCTTGGCGTCGTTGCCGAGCAAACTTGCCGCCAAACTCGTGTCCGTCAAACTCGGCGCCACGGCGTTGACCCGAATGTCCGGCGCCCACTCTGCGGCCAACGTCCGCACCAAGCCTTCCACGGCGCCTTTCGACGCCGCGATACTCGCGTGAAACGCCATGCCCGTCTGCACCGCCACGGTGCTGAACAACACCACACCGGGCTTGGCCCCGTCCACGGCGCCGGCTTTGAGCAGGGCGTGGTTGGCCTTGAGCGTTTGGACTGCACCCAGCACGTTGATGCGGAAATCGTCTTGGAATTGCTCCGGCTTCAAGCCGCGCAACGGCTTGAGCTTGATGGTGCCAGGACAGTAAACCAATCCATCCAGCTTGTCCGCGAATCCAGACAAATCACACGGATGCTCCACCGCATCAAAAACCAAACTCTGGTAATTGGGGTGCTCTCCTCCTTCGCGCTGGACTCCCGTCCGGGACACGCCAATGACGCGCACCCCTTGGTCCAAAAGCTGCTCACGAAGGGCCGCACCGATGCCTCGGCTGTCCCCCACAATCGCCACCGTCCTCATGACTTCTCAGATTGAAGGGCCACCAACTTGGCTTCCACCTCAGCAGCTTGCGCCACCAATGCGTCTGACTTGGCACGGTCCACCGTGCTCATTTTGTGGGCGCGGGCCAACAGGTCCGCATGCTCCTTCCGGAGCTTCTCCACGGGGTCTTTTTTGAAGAGTCCAAACATGCCGACACAACACCCCAACAGGGCGTCGTGTTCGCGCCGTCAAGCACTCAACCGAGGTCCGCGAGCTTCTCTTCGAGCACCGCAATCTTGGCCAAGGCGTCCGCCTCTTTCTTGCGCTCATTCTCGACCACCTGCTCCGGCGCCCCGTTCACGAACTTCTCGTTGGAGAGTTTGCCGCGAACGCTGCGCAAGAACCCTTGCTGGTAATCGAGGTCCTTTTGGACTTTGGCGCGCTCCGCATCGATGTCAAAGCCTTCGCCAAACGGCACAGAGAACCGGTGCGTTCCCTGCACAAACCCAAACGCGCCTTTCACCTTTTCCGTCACATGCTCGATGCTGCTCAGGTTGGTGAGGTGGGCAATCCAAGGCTCGAGGTGCGCTGGGTAGCCTCCTCCAGGTTGGACCTTCAATTCGAGCTTCTCCTTGTTGGGGATGCCGTTGTCGTTGCGGATGTTGCGGATGGCGGTCACCACCTCCTTGGCCATGTCGATGTCGGCCAAGATGGTCTTGTCGTACGCCGCACGCTCCGGCCAAGCGGCCACGCACAAATCGTCGGCATGTCCGCTACGCTCGCTCGTCCAATGCCACACTTCTTCGGTCAGGAACGGCATGAATGGGTGCAACAACTTCAGCATGCGCTCAAACATCTCGAGCGTCGCGCGCTTCGTGGCCCCGTCAATAGGCTCGCCAAACGGCGGCTTGATCGACTCCAAATACCAGCTGCAATACTCCTCCCACACCAAGCGGTAGGTCGTCATCAACGCCTCGCTCAAGCGGAAGTTGGCAAACGCCGTGTCCAGCTCTTCCATGGCCTGTTGGCTGCGAGATTCCATCCACGCCACAGCTGTGGCCGCCGCTTCCGGTTGGGCCTTCGCCTCGTCGACTTCCCATCCCTGCACAAGTCGGAACGCGTTCCAAATCTTGTTCGCGAAGTTCCGTCCCTGCTCGCACAGCTTCTCGTCAAACGGCAAATCGTTCCCCGCAGGCGATGTCAACAGCATCCCCACGCGAACGCCGTCCGCGCCGTATTGCTTCATCAACTCGATGGGATCGGGGCTGTTGCCCAGACTCTTGGACATCTTGCGCCCCTTCTTGTCCCGCACAATGCCCGTGTAGTACACGTTCTTGAACGGCGCTTCGCCGCGGTAGTGGTAGCCGCTGATGATCATGCGGGCCACCCAGAAGAACATGATTTCAGGCGCCGTCACAAGGTCGTTGGTGGGGTAGTAATACGCCACTTCCTCCTCCTTGTGCAAGCCGTCAAACACCTGAATGGGCCAAATCCACGAGCTGAACCACGTGTCCATCACGTCCTCGTCGCGTCGCAAGTCCGCCATGGTCATGCCCGCATTTCCGGTCTTCGCCTGGGCCTGCGCCAAGGCTTCTTCCTCTGTGCGCGCCACCACATAGTCTTCTTCTCCTTCGCCAAAGAACCACGCCGGGATTTGGTGCCCCCACCACAACTGGCGGCTGATGCACCAATCCTTGACGTTCTCCATCCAGTGGCGGTAGCTGTTCTTGAATTTGGGCGGATGGAATTGAACCGTATCGTTCATCACCGCCTCCAAGGCCGGCTTCGACAATTCTTCCATCGCCAAGAACCACTGCAGCGACAAGCGCGGCTCAATCACGGCATTGGTGCGTTCACTGCGCCCCACCTTGTTGGTGTAGTCCTCCACCTTGACGAGGTTGCCAATGCGGTCCAATTCTTCCGGGAACTTCTTCCGACACTCGAACCGGTCCATGCCTTCGTAGGCACCGGCCTCCGCAGACATCGTGCCGTCCGCGTTGATGGTGTCGATGGTCTCGAGGTCGTGCTTTTGGCCGAGGTCGTAGTCGTTGGTGTCGTGGGCAGGTGTCACCTTCAGGCACCCCGTCCCAAACTCGATGTCGATGTAGTCGTCCGCGATGATGGGCACCTCTCGGTTCACCACAGGCACGATGGCCTTCTTGCCCACCAGGTCTTTGTAGCGCTCGTCGTCGGGATGCACGCAGATGGCCGTGTCCCCCATGATGGTTTCCGGACGTGTTGTCGCCACGGTGATCCAACGGTCGTTCTCCCCTGCAATGGCGTAACGCACGTAGTACAGTTTGCCGTGCTCTTCGGTGTGAATCACCTCTTCGTCGCTCAGCGCCGTCAAGGCCACCGGGTCCCAGTTGACCATGCGCACGCCTCGGTAAATCAATCCCTTCTCGTAGAATTCGACAAACGTGTCGATGACGCCTTTGTAGTAGCCCTCGTCCATCGTGAAGCGCGTCCGGTTCCAATCGCAGCTCGCCCCAAGCTTCTTCAATTGCTCGAGAATGATGCCCCCATGCTCGTGGGTCCACTCCCACGCATGGCCCAAAAACTCGTCCCGCGACAAGTCCGACTTCTTGATCCCCTTGTCGCGCAAACGACGCACCACCTTGGCCTCCGTGGCGATGGACGCATGGTCTGTTCCCGGCACCCAGCACGCGTTCTTCCCTTGCATGCGGGCTCGACGCACCAACACGTCTTGGATGGTGTTGTTGAGCATGTGCCCCATGTGAAGCACCCCCGTCACGTTGGGAGGTGGAATGACCACAGTGTAGGGTTCACGTTCGTCCGGGGTGGAGTGAAAGTGTCCCGCTTCAAGCCAATGGGCGTACCATTTGTCTTCGGTCAGGGTGGGGTCGTACTGCGCTGGAATGTTCATGGTGGCGTCGTCCGTGTTGGAGATGGAGCACAAAAATACCCGCATTCAAACAACAAAGCCACCCTCTGGGGTGGCTTTGGTTGAATCAAAAAGGGTTCTGCTTATTGCTTGCCCGTGGTGGGTGCGCCTGCTGCAGGCTGCTTCACGGGAATGCCTCCGCTGTTGCCGAGGTCAGAAGCTTCCACCTTCCCCTTGATGCGAATCACTTTCGTTGGCTCGTTGGAAGCGTTGGAAGTGATGGTCACAGATTTGTTGATGGGGCCGATGCGCTTGGTGTCGTACTTCACGGTGATCGCAGACGTGTTGCCTGGAGCGATGGGTGACTTCTCACACTGAGGGACTGTGCAACCGCAAGAACCTTTGCAACGAGAAATGATGAGAGGCTCGGTGCCGCTGTTGGTCACGGTGAACTCACACGCGCCGTTGGCGCCTTGTTGAATGGTCCCGTAATCGTGCACGTCTTTGTCCAAGCTGATGGCGGGACCCGTCACGACTTCTTGAGCCACGCTCATGGAAACGATGCCCAACATCAAGGCACATGCTGCGAAAAACTGCTTCATAACGATAGGTATTGTTCTGTTGTTTGAGGGTTGAAGATAACAAAGAATGAATTCCAAACGCGCAACGGCGGTCA
>Ga0160423_10000523_pt1 | contig 31535 bp, 26 predicted proteins | sample CRUFie14St8metaG_FD_108191 | JGI IMG/M metagenome (GOLD analysis project Ga0160423, IMG submission 108191) | Marine microbial communities from the Costa Rica Dome - CRUD Field 142mm St8 metaG | ecosystem: Environmental > Aquatic > Marine > Oceanic > Photic zone | place: Costa Rica: the Eastern...
AAGAGGAGCTTCCTTGGTTGGATGTGGGATCACCATTTGCTGCCAAACAGGATTCCACCATCCAAACCAGCCACCCAGCACCAGCAAGGGAACCGCTATCTTCCAGTTTCGCTTCAGCGCGAAAGCGCCACCCGAAAAGGCGGCAAGAAGGAACAGCAAGGACAACGGCATGGTTGGCACCGATGGAACAGGAGGCAAGGAAAGCCATGAAGAGACCTGAGGCCCGAAAGCATGCTTCGGGGATTGCCATTGCCATGTGCGCTCGTTATCCGTGAAGAAAAACCTCTCACCAGGCTGATCGAACACATAGGTCATGGTGTTAAGAAGTGGGGTCACTTCGTTGAAAAAAGACCATTCCAAAGAGGCCGATTGAAAGTTCCCCTTCGTCGGGAAAGATAGTATCATGCCCACTCTCGCGTTCGCGACGCCCACTTTCTTACGCTCCTGTTTCTTCGCAAAATCCCGAATATCCAGAGTGAAGAAATCGAGACGATCGAGTTGGGCTGTGATCTCCATCCCATCGATATGTGTCTGACAAACCTCCTGCAGAAAACCAGGAAGCACCTTCTCCATGACATCTTGTTCCGCCACAGAAAGGTAATCGGCCTCCTCTCGCTGGAGAGGCAGCCAGGTTTCCAACGTCAACAAAGGCACCAGAATCTCAAAGCGAATTTCCCGAGGTTCGAGATAAAGATAGGCGTAGGTCGCGCTGTAACTGGTCACCCCCAGCAGTGCTTCACGACGCTGCTTCATCCATTCCCTTCGCTCTTTCCAGTAAATACGGTCATTGCGCGGCGGATTTTCCCAATCCAATGCGATCGAGTGAGGTGAGCGTGGACCAATCTGAACGGGAAAGTCCAAACGAGCGCCTTTTTGCAGCAGAATCAAATCCATCACAGATGGAACAGGGGCGTCACTGCCGCCAAATTGTTGTGTAAAGGTAAGGTAATCAGGCTGCTGCTCCATTGGTAGATGGAAATAATAGTAAACGCCCAGTTCCATGACCTGATCCAGCCGCACCCCCGTTTCTGGAATTTCGCTGAGGTCCACTTCGGTAATCTCTCCTGGAAGAGGCTCTCCATCTTTGAGAAAAACCCTGAAATACTGCTTCAAAAAAGATCGATGCAACTCCGATGCTGTCATGAGATTTTCTCGAGACACTGTTTGCTCCCCATCGGCCTTGAGCTGATGGTAAAGCACCAGATCTTCAACCAGAATGCGCAATTCAACTTGAAGATGGTCAGGGTAAATATCGGCAACCGCTGTGCTGAGAGAAATAGGATGCCCTACAAGGGAGTGAACCAGTCCCATAGTCAACGAAGCAATGACCCCGAAAACCCGTAGTAAACGATGCTTTAACAAGCGTGTATGCAAGAACCGCATAGGGTCAATTTAAATATCTGACAGAAAAAGGAAAGACTCTTCAAGGCCGCAGAAGATCCCGGAAGCCAACGCCACCCAAGCTACTCTGCAAGAGTTTCAATTTGAATTTATGAGCACTTTTCAGTAAGTTATATCCGGTGTTTTTCTGACAATAGCGACGGAAAAAGTCAGGCTTTGCCGCTTTTGGATTCAATTATGGAACGAAGAGACTTTTTAAGACTCTCGACATGCCTTCTGGCTGGGGGAATTCCTCTGGATATACTAGAGGCTTCCCAAACCTATCGTATCCTCAAAGGGGATACCTTGTCGGCTATTGCAAAAAAGTTCGAGACGACCGTTGCAAAGCTCAAACAACTCAATGGTCTCAAATCCGACCGAATTCTCGTTGGACAATCGCTCAAGGTTCAGGAAACGGTTCGCTCGACACTCCAGGCTTCTACGGTCAGTAAGATTGCCAAAGCCCCCATCAACCGCTCCAAGTGGAAACATATCATCATGCACCACAGCGCGACGACTCAAGGAAGCGCTAAGAGCTTTCATCAGGCGCATCTAAGGAGAGGCATGGCCAATGGACTTGCCTATCATTTTGTCATTGGAAATGGCAAAGGATCCAAAGATGGGATGATTGAGATCGGCCACCGCTGGCGAGGGCAACTCAATGGCGGCCATGTCAAAAACGAATGGTTCAATGGAAACTCGATCGGGATATGCATGGTGGGTAATTTCGAGAAATCCAAACCCACTGCCCAGCAAATACAAAGCCTCCATCAACTTCTTGCTCACTTAAAGGGGGGTGGATTATTTAAGGCAAAATTGAGACTTTTCGCCCACAAGGAACTCCCCAGGGAGCAGACCCTTTGCCCTGGCAAGCATCTGGATCTCAAGGCACTGCACCGCACTTACGGCCGACTACCCAGCTGAGCGGGCCTGAGCTTTGATCTGCTGAACCATCGCATTGAGACCCGTGCTTCGAGTCGGACTCAAGTGCCGATCTAAACCCAATCTCGAAAAGATCGCCTTTTCATCATACGCAATGATTTCTGAAATCGACTTCCCTGAAAACATCAGGTGAAGAATATAGACCAACCCCTTGACAATTTGCGAGTTGCTATCAGCGACAAAGGACAAGCATGGCGGAGTTTGATCGTCGGTTTGAGATTTTAGCCACACCGTAGCCTGGCAACCCTTGACACGGTTCTCTTCAGTCTTGTCTTCCTCTGCCATCGCATCCAGGGTTTGCCCAAGCTCCATCACGTAGGCGTAGCGGTCTTCCCAGTCTCCCAAAAGTTCGAAATTTTCGATCAGTGTTTCAATCGTCATGGTTGTCAAAAAATCCTGTTGGTGCCGGCTGCTTCATTCTTTCATGGAAGAGAGTCCAGCGCATGTGCCCTGGCCCATTGATCGGCATGAAGAATCTGCCCTAAATCCGGCTGATCCACAACCTGGTGCTCCTCCATAACTTTGGAAACCAGTTGCGGGATGCCAAGGAACGACAATTGCTGATCACAGAAAGCCTGCACGGCCACTTCATTGACCGCATTGAGTACGGCGGGTAGCGTTCCACATCGCTCACCGGCTTCTCGCGCAAGCCTCAACGCCGGAAATTTATCCTCATCAGGAGATTGAAACTCAAGAGAACCAATCGCTGCCAAATCGGTCTGCACACGATCATTGGGAACTCGATCCGGATAGGTCAGGGCATACTGGATGGGCAGGCACATGTCCGGGGTCGACATTTGAGCTATCATCGAACCATCTACAAATTCGACCATGGAATGAACCACACTTTGGGGATGGACCACCACTCGCACTCGATCCATCCCAACATTGAAAAGCCAACGGGCTTCGATCATCTCCAAACCCTTGTTAAACATGGTGGCCGAATCGATCGTGATTTTCCTGCCCATGACCCATGACGGGTGCTTAAGAGCCTGATCCACGGTAATGCTTTCAAAACGCTCCCTGTCAAAGGAGCGAAAGGGCCCCCCAGAAGCCGTTAACCAGAGGGCGCGCACTGTCTGCGCAGGTTTGTCTTCTATACACTGAAAAATAGCCGAATGTTCCGAGTCGACGGCCAACACTCGAACTTGATGTTTGGCCGCCTCCTTCATGACCAATTCCCCTGCCATGACGAGAATCTCCTTGGAAGCCACGGCGATGTCCTTGCCAGCTCGAATGGCAGCCAAGGCAGGCTCCAAACCTGCCGTTCCAACGATGGCGATCAGAACCACATCCGCATCTGGCAATGTGGCCAGCCGCAGCAACCCCGATGAACCCGATACCACTTCCACCCCTTCATGCAACCCTTTTGAAAGTTCCTCCGTCTTGCATTCTTCCCCAATGCTGATGCATTGGGGAAGATGTGCGTTTGCCTGCTCGCGCAGCAAAGGCACGTTACGTCCACCGGCCAGCCCAATGAGCTGAATGCGTTCCGGTAAATCGGAAGCTACCTTGAGGGTGCTCGCACCAATCGACCCCGTGCTGCCAAGTAAAACCACCTTCTTCATCGTTACATTCATCAAGCTGCGCTTCAGGCATGCGTGTGTTGAAATACATACAAATACAGGATCATGATGGGAGCGTTGAAAAGCAGGCTATCCACCAGGTCCAAAGCACCCCCAATTCCGGGCAGAAAACGACCCGAGTCCTTGACCCTGCATTCACGTTTGAGGATGGATTCGACCAAGTCACCTACCACTGCTCCAACACTGAGCACACCCGCCAGGATCCATACCTGCACCGAGGAAAGATGACCAAGATGGTCACTGGCCCATAGCGTGAGTGCCCATCCAAATACCATGGAAAACAGAATTGCTCCTGCAAAGCCTTCCCAGGTTTTCCCAGGACTGATCTGCGGAATCATTTTGTGTCGCCCTATGAGTGACCCCACGACATAAGCCCCCATGTCACTGAACTTGGTGCAGACAATCATGAGTAAAAGATACCACTTTCCGAGCTCGCCACCAAAACGGAACACACCGATCAGGCATCCCATCATCAGGAAGATGTAACCCCACCCAAAGGCATAGCGGGACAAAGTTCCCAGACGATCTTGAGCATGGCGATAATGAAAACACAAATAACAGCACCAGGACCAAAAGAACCCTATCCACCATTGATGAGGAATGGATGGCGCCCCAGAGAACCAAGATGTGCCCTCAAGCAGACAATAAACAAGGTAGAGGCTTCCTAGAGATGTGGTCGAATAAGCGGCAAAGGTCCAGGCTATCGCACCCGTCATTCTCAGGTATTCCCAATATGCTCCCCAAGCCAAAAACAACAGGATGATTCCAGCCGAACAAAGCGAGATCCGTGGATCCTTTGCAAAGATGCCAAAAACCAGAATCCCCCATAGGCACAATGTGGTGCCCAGACGCTTGAGAAAGACGGCTCCTTTTGAAGCTGCTCCCTTCTCCGGGGATGAAGATCCTGTTTCTACTGACATGATGAAAAGACCTTAACGATCATCATACTTTTCCAAATCGTCGATGCCTTGAGGCATAAGTTTCAATGGCCTCTAGCAGATGCTCGCCGCGGAAATCGGGCCAGAGAACATCGGTCAGTATCCACTCGGCATACGAGATCTGCCATAGCAAAAAGTTACTCACTCTCATTTCACCACTGGTGCGGATCACGAGGTCTGGATCCGGCATACCTTCGGTATCAAGATGCTGTGCAATGGTCTCCTCGGTGATTTCATCTGGTAACAGATGGCCTTGAGCCACTTTGTGGGCAATGCTGCGACAGGACTGGGCCAACTCCTGGCGTCCCCCATAGCTCAGGGCAAGAACCAGTGTAAGTCCGGTATTGGCGGAAAGAGTTTCCATACTCAATTGCAACTGTTTCTGTGCCTTGGGTGGCAGACGATCCAATTGTCCGATGGCATCCAGCTGGATATTGTTCTGATTGAGTTCCGAAATTTCGGTGCGGAGAAAGCGCACCAAATAGGTCATGATAGTGTCGACTTCATCAGCGGGCCGAGACCAGTTTTCAGCTGAAAACGCATAGACTGTCAGATAACGTATTCCCAGTTGACTGGCCATGCGCAGCACGGACCTCAAAGCATCCATGCCTCGACGATGCCCCACTGTGCGAGGCAGTCGACGCTGATTGGCCCATCGACCATTGCCATCCATGATGATGGCAACATGTTGTGGCAAGACCTCCCGGGCTCGCTCGCTCAGTAGATTTTCTGGGGTAGACATTTCAACAAGCCTCCAACATCGGGAAGCAGCCCCACGGTTAATTCAACCGAATGGTTTGAAGTCGATCAGGTCCTACAGAAACAGAGGACAAGGCGCACTGCGTCATTTGGCTGATAGCCTTGAGATATTGCCTTGCCTTGGGGGGAAGCGACGCCCAGGTCTGACATTGACTGGTATCTTTTTTCCACCCTGCAAATACCTCATAGACTGGCTGGCATTCCAAGAGGTCCAGATGGCTTGAGGGCATCGTCTCAATACGTTTCCCTCGCAGGCGGTAAGCCACGCACACCTTGATTTGTTCCACACCATCCAAACCATCCAAATTCGTGACCGAAAGATCATCAAAACCGTTGACCATGCAGGCATGCCGCATCATGACACCATCCAGCCAACCGCAGCGCCGCGCTCGACCCGTGGTCGCCCCAAACTCCCGCCCCATGCCGTGAAACATCTCCCCCAGCTGATCGTCCTCGGTAGGAAAGGGTCCTTCCCCCACACGGGTGGTGTAGGCTTTCATCACTCCTACCACCCGATCAACGCGATTGGGTGGAACACCAGAACCCGTGCAGGCACCCCCTGAGGTTGTGGATGAGGAAGTCACATAAGGGTAGGTTCCATGATCGATATCCAGGAAAGTGCCTTGTGCTCCTTCAAAAAGGAGGTTCTTCCCTTGAGCCATGGCGGCGTGAATCAGTGGGAGCGTGTTCACCACAAAAGGCTTAAGTCGCTTACTTGCCGCAAGACAAGCATCAAGCGTTTTCTTGAAGGAAACGGTCTTCATTCCATGGGCCTTCAACAAGGCATTGTTGGTCCGAACACGTTCTTTGAGCAATCCGGCAAAGCGTTCGGGATGCATGAGATCCCCGAGACGGACCCCCTGACGGGATGCCTTGTCCATGTAAGTCGGCCCAATCCCCTTCTTGGTCGTACCAATTTTCTTTTTGCCTCGAGACTGTTCCCTCAACGCATCAAGTTCCCGGTGATATGGCATCACCAAATGGGCGTTCTCGCTGATGAACAAACGTCGCCCCATACCAATCTTGAGCTTAAGAAGGCCATCGATTTCATGCACGAGGTGCACAGGGTCCAGGACGACGCCATTGCCGATCACGCAGGTTTTGCCACGATGCAAAATACCGGAGGGAATCAAGTGGAGAACATACTTTTTCTTGCCATGCCAGACCGTATGTCCGGCATTATTTCCCCCCTGCATCCTGACGACCAGATCGGCCTCCTCAGTAAGAACATCGACAATTTTCCCTTTTCCCTCATCTCCCCATTGGGCCCCAATCAAAACAGTATTCGGCATAAACAGATAATGTTGACAGTAAAAAGCCCCGAACAAACTTCGGGGCAAGAAAAAGAGATTAAAGCTATTGTGCGGAAAAAGTCAACTGGGCCATGGATTACTGCCCTTCAAGCCCCAAGGGGTTGGTCAATCCCTCAAGACCGGGTATTTGAATCTCAGGAGCACCCGCATCAGCTGTTTCTTCGGTAGGTTCGTCCTCTGGTTGTTTGATTAATTCAGATCTCATCTTGAGGAGCGTGTCCACGGTCCACTTGGATACCCAAAAAACATTTCCAGCCAACCCACTTTCGGCCTCCATCTTTTCCTTGAGTTTCGCGACTTGTTCGGCGTGTTCCTTGTCCAGGCGCTCCTTATCCTCATCCGATTCGTCTTCAGGAGCGACACGTGTTTCCGCAATCTCCGCAGTCACTCCAACCCTAACAGGATATTCCTCATCTTCGTTGGGAGAGCCCAATTCCACGGTGTAGGCAAAACCGTCAAATGTCTTGAGTTCGGCCTTGATAGCCAGATCCATCCCAAGGGCCTCCTGATCTACCTCTTCCCCGACAATGTCGTTGAAACTGGGAGACGAGAGAATATTCTTGAGACTGTAGGTGCGACTGGAGTCCATTTCCTCTCCTTCAGCAAGGCCGGCCAAGACCATATCGCCGGAATCGCTTTCCCGACTGACACTCCAGTTGTTGGTGACATCCGGATGTGTGACAGAGACAGACTGCAGTTTTTCCACCTTGAAAAAGGTTTTGTCGAGCCACTGCTTGGGTTCGGTCGTAACGGCACTGAATGTTTCCGAAACTTGACTGATGCGCTGCATGTCACCATCCACCATGATGTAGCGTCCATCGGGAAATTCGCCCCCCCCAAAACTTGAGGCTTCGGATTTCTTCATCGATTGCTTGCCGAGAAGAAGCTTTGCCTGCGGGGTTTCCCCTTCAGCGAAAAAAGTCAGCAAGGTACCACTTTTGTCGCCTTCTCCAGGCACTTGCAGCTCAAGCCGACCCAACTGGCTTTCCCCGACGTTCATTGGACGCAGGATCTTGGTATCGGCAATTTGAATGAGGAGATCCCGGATTTTGGCAAAATCAGCGGCATAGGCGGATCTTTCTGAAACACGCCACGTCTCCTCTTCCTTCAGCAAGGTCACAGTGCCGTCAGCATCCGCAATGGTCATCTTCTGAATATCATTGATTGAGAGCTCAGGCATGATGGCTCCACCAATACTTTCTTCCCCTTGATTCCAGGATTGATTGTTTTTCCTGACAAGGAACCACCCCGCCACTGCCACAAGGACCAAGGCGACGATCAAACGGGTTATTTGTTTCGTATTCATCGAGCTGCTGTTTTCTTAGATTTCCTGTAGGCGCTGAAAAGTCCAAAAAGGGTCACCAGAGCTGGCACAGCGGCAATGTTGGCCCAGCGGAGGCGATTCTGCAGGGAATCGACATCCTTCCTAAGGTTGCGCCTCATTTCCTTCAGATCTTTGGCCACCTCCTTGTTGGTTTCCTTAAGTTTTTCTAGTTCCTTCTGCTGTTCGGGAGTAAGGACAAAGCGCTGCCCCTGGTTGGCATCCTTTCGCGTACGCTGAATGTCATTGATTTTCTGTTCAGCTTCGCGCTTTTTTTCCTCAAGCTCGTTGATCTTGGCTTGGTAGTTGTCACGCGCGACATCCTGCATTTGGCGAATTTTGGTAAAAGGACGGTTCATAGTGGCTCGTCCCCTGACGGAAATCAAACGAGAGTCACCCGCCATATACTCAACCGAAGCCTGCACCAAGGGTATATTCCCGTTGAGCAATTGGACCATGCGTGCTCCCAAAAAGTTCTGTTGACTGACACCAAAACTGTCGAAGAGAAAGTCCGCGTCAGCAAAAAGCAAGACTGCTCCATCCTTGACTGATTTCTTGAGTGCTTCGGGCGAGGGAGGCTGTGGATCTTCGCTGTCCAAATCCTCCTCTGCTGTCGAAGCTCCAGGTTTGCCATCTGGAAAAGCCGTCTTGAATTGACCCGTCAATCGCATTGCAAGGTCATATTCCTTTTCTGATGGCTTGAAATCTTTCAAAACCTGCTCACCGGAAAGCCTTGCCATGAAGGCGTCGACTAACTGTGATTGACCGGTCGAATGCAACAACACCTTTTTCTCAAGCCCCTCTGCGGGCGTTCCCGTAAAGCCCCCCGGAAAAGGAAGCATCAACTGATCAGTCTGGCCGGTGACCACATCCTCGGAGTTGATCCCTTGCTCATCCAGAAAAAGGAAACAGGGTTGCATTTGCGGTTGGGCGCCTCGTTGAAAAGCAATTTCCCGGGCAAAAGCACGGTCGGCCACCACTTTTGAAGTATCAAATTCCAAACCCCAGGCAGCCAAAAGGCTATCCAAGCTGGAGGAAGAAGGAGGCGGACCCATCATATTGTTTCCATTGGGACTGGGTGTTTGATCCACAATCGCCAATGGATCCAGAAAGGCTGCCACCTTGCCACCTCCCAAGAGGTATTGATCAACGGCAAACTGAGCGGCCTGCGAGATATCCTTGGGATGGATCAACACCAGCAAATCCAAGTCTGAATCGATGGTTTCGCTTGCCAAAGGCACCTCTCGCACCTCGAAATCCTGTTGAAGCTGGCTGATAATGAACCAAGGTGCTTGCTGCTGAGCCTGCCCCATTTGCATCATCATGGGGTTGGGTTGTTGCCCGAACACGGGCAAGGCACTCATGACACCTATCACGGCTTTATCCTCGACCACGACCTGGGTGATGGCACGGGTCAAATCGTATTCCAATAAGGTTTCTCTTTGTGGATCTAGAAATGGAATGGCGACGGTGGTGTCCAACATACTGATGGCCATCCCCAAGTAGATGGATTCTCCAATGGAAACCATTTGTCCGGTCACCCCATCCATGGCTGCAGAGTCGGCTGCATCGGAATCAGGCTCTGGGTTGAACTTGGTAATTTTCAGGTGTCCATTGGCATACTGAGCATACTCATTGAGCAGATCCTCAACGTGTCGAATGTAGTTCTTGAGCTGGGCAGGCATCAGACGATCATCCCGCGTCGCATAAAAGCGAATTTCAACGTCGGTATCCAAACCACTCAGGATTTCCTTTGTCCCTTTGGAAAGGGTGTAGAGCCTTTCCGATGTTAGGTCCAGTCGCTGTAAGGGGACGAGGCCGAAGATGACATTCACGATCACCAACAAGACGAGCATGATGGCAATCCCAGCAAAGGAATAAGCTATGAAACCAGATTGTTTGTTGTTCATAATTCTGTAGGGCTGGTATCAGTTGGTTCGTAAGCTTCTGAGTGTGACACTTGTGCTGAAGAGACAAAAGCCAATCAGCGATAGGAAAAAGACGATGTCTCTGGCATCTAGGACACCCCTTTGAAAACTAAAGAAATGGGTCATGACGCTGAAAGAGGTCACCGTATCGACCAGCCAACCTGGGGCCCAATTAACCAACATGTCGGTGACCGGGGGGTAACCTGCCAATACCAAGAAAAGACAAATGACCACCGAGAGAATGAAACTGATAACCTGATTGCGCGTAAGCGCTGAGGTCATGCTGCTCACAGCAAGGTATCCGCCCGCCAGAAAAATGCTTCCGATGTAACCACAAGCTATGGGACCATAATCCGGCTCACCCAGATAGGCGGTCGTCACAATGATGGGAAAGGTCAGTAGAAGTGCCAAAGACAGAAACGCCCACGAAGCGAGAAACTTACCCAGAATGGTGTGCCAAGGTGCTACTGGCATTGTGAGAAGCAGTTCCATGGTCCCTTGTCGGCGTTCCTCCGACCAAAGACGCATTCCCACGGAGGGAACGAGAAAAAGGTAGATCCATGGATGCCAGGTAAAAAACGAGGCCAGGGAAGCCTCCTCGCGTTCGAAGAACTGCCCAAGATTGCTGCTGAAGGTGAAGAAGCCGATCAAAACAAGGAATATGACGATAAAAACAAAAGCAACGGGTGTGGCGAAATAACCTTTCCACTCGCGCTTCAAAACGCACCAGATATTGGATGTAGACTGACTCATGCTGCTTGAACTCCTTCCTTTATAGTATCGGGCTTGGTAATGTCACGGAACACTTCATCCAAACGGCCTTCTCGACAGCTGAATTGGAGAACCCTCCAGCCTTCCTGAAGAATCAGGTCAGCTATTTGCTCACTCAGGGCCACCGAATCACCCTGCTGAGGTTGGACAACCACTTCGCTGCATGTCGCGTCGTCCGACACAAGCGTCACTTGATCGGCTCCGCTCAGCTGCTCCAGCTTGTCCTTAGCAATGGCACCTGAAATACCCCCCAAACGTAATTGAACAGCGCCAGCGTGCCGTGAACGAACCTTGAGCTCTCCGGGCGTTCCGTTAGCCACAATTTCACCCCGATCGATGATTATGGCTCTCGAGCAGACAGCTTCCACTTCCTCAAGGATATGCGTGGAGAAGATTATCGCTTTCTTTTCCCCCATCCGCTTGATTATGCCGCGCACTTCGTGTTTTTGGTTCGGGTCCAAACCATCAGTGGGCTCATCCATGATGAGCACATCTGGATCATGGATAATGGATTGCGCAAAGCAGGTACGGTGCCGATAACCTTTGGAGAGGGTGTCCACACTCTGATGAAGCACCGACTCCAAGAAGCATAGATCGACCACGCGGTGGATCGCCTTTTTGCGATCGCCGCCGCTGATGCCCCTGATTTCAGCCGCAAAATCAAGGAACCCATACACGGTCATATCAGGATAGCATGGGGCACTTTCGGGCAGATATCCCATGAGGCGCTTGGCTTGAATGGGTTGCTCCAAGATAGGGTGATCGCCTACTTTGACCGATCCTTCAGAAGGTGGAATGAAACCAGTAATCATCCTCATGGTAGTGGACTTACCGGCTCCGTTAGGCCCGAGAAAACCCAGCACCTCTCCACGTTCCACCTGAAAGGAGATCCGGTTCACGGCAACCTTTGGTCCAAAACGTTTGACTAGTTGTTCAACCTGAATCATGTAGATATTTCTTTCGTAAAGACAAATTACAAACCAAATCAAGCTCTTCGCTTCAAGTTACATTTTTGTAAGGATTCTATTATGAACCCGCCCCTAGCAGGCTGAGCCCTAAGGAGGCCCAATATGGTCATGGTTTAAAACGTTTTCAACCCTCTAAATGAACAAATTCTACTCCTATGGCATCGGCAAAGCGCAGACCCTGAGGCGTTGGGCGAAAGCAAGTTGTTTCCCAAAGAGCCCAGCCTTGATCCACCATTTGATTCATTTGTGATTCCCAAAGGGACTTCGGATGCATGCCGAAGCGCCCTTGGAAGGCAGCAAAATCAATGCCTGCATTCATGCGCATGGAAAAAGCTGCTGCTTCCCCCAGACAGGTCGAGCGATGGACGGCTTCACTGGATGAGAGACCCCGCTGGCCCTGGCCCACTTGCTGAGAGTAAATTTCCGTATTGGCAACGTGCTGGATACGCATGCCCGCCACCCATTCACTCGCAGCGGGTCCCACTCCATAATAATCACCACACTGCCAGTAGTTGATGTTGTGCTGACAGGCATGGGATGGCACCCGATCAGAGGAATCTTTTCGGTTTTCCTTTGCAAAGTTGGCCACTTCGTATTGCACAAAGCCATGCAAGGCTGACTCTTCTAAAAGTGCCTCATACATTTCCTCAATGGCATCTTCATCGACATCAAACTCACCCGCCTTGAGTTGACGAAACAACGGCGTATCATCCTCGTAGATCACCTCGTAGGCAGAAAGATGTTCCGGACCGAGTCCGATAATTTCTCGCAGCGAACGACGCCACTGTGCAGGTGTTTGGCCTGGTATACCAAACATGAGATCCAAATTGATATTTTCAAAGCCGGCCTCGCGCAGAATATCATACGAGCGGAACACTTGCTCGCGACTGTGAATGCGGCCCAATTTCTGTAGCAACTCGTCTTCCATGGACTGAATCCCCATGGAAATACGATTGACCCCTCCCTGCTTGAGTAGGTTTGCTTTTTTCCGGGAAACCGTCGAGGGGTTGCATTCAACCGTCCATTCAGCAATCTCACCCCAACCAAAACCGTGAATGGTGTTGAGAATCCGCTCCCACTGAGCCAGGCTCAGTATGGATGGGGTTCCGCCTCCGAAAAATAGAGTGCGTGGACGCACCATGGACGATACCATGGCCAACTCCTTGCAGAGGGCCGACACATAACCCTCTACGACATCGGGTTTCAGCAATTCGGAATAAAAAGCGCAATATTCACATTTATGTGAACAGAAAGGAACATGCACATAAAGAGCACCTACCTGAGATTCGTCTTTAGGGGAGAGCACCATCGGAGAACTCTCGAAGAAGGACCAGATGAAGATAAATAGAATGGAGGATGCAGCCATGCGACTGCGTATCCGTCACATCATGAGGCCACGTTGGACGTTCTGAGCCTTGAGGCCCTTGTCGCTCTCGATCAATTCGAAATTAACCACTTCACCTTCGTTAAGGGTCTTGAAGCCATCTCCACTAATGGCGGTATGATGCACAAAGACGTCCTCTCCAGATTCGTCCTGCACAATAAAACCAAAACCTTTTTTGTTATCGAACCACTTGACACGTCCACTAGCCATAAAATCTCCTGATATGTATTAAAAAGTTTTCAACTGATGAGCAGAATGTTGCATATCGACAATGTGCATCAGCAAAGGGGCACTACCGAATAGAAAGCATTGCATGCTCAGGATCGCAGCCAGATTATCGGGCTGAAGAACTGCGTCAAGAGATAGTTATTCAAAAGTAAGGATCACTTGAAAGCGACACAAGGGATGCTTAATCCAACCTGCCCAGCGAAAGATCAAGCGTTGCTCTGTGTGTCTTGTTCCAGGCGGTCCAAGGTCACCGAAACACGCTCTGAAGCCACCTGATGGGACTCCTTGGTTTGTAAATATTTAACCTCCCAAAGGCCCTCCTGAACCAGGGAAAGAAAACAGGTGGCTCCCATCTCCGCAGCCGCTTTCCACTGACGATTGGCTCCTGAGGGTGAGAGTCCCCACTCCACCCTTCTTCCCGATTCCCTCAATTGATGCACCAGGGAAATCACCTCCATGCGCTGACCAGCATCTGTGTATTGCACAAAGGCATCGATAGAGGGCTTGGCTGGAGGAAATAGATTTTTTTCACGCAGCATGTCCCCGAGAACTACATCCCCCATACCAAAACCCAGTGCCGGCATGTCCACCTTGCCTCCGGAAATCAGTTCAATCAGATGGTTGTAACGCCCGCCTCCTGCAATAGCTCGATGCATTCCTTGACGATCGAAGGCCTCGAACACCACTCCTGTGTAGTAGGCCAAGCCACGTATGACCCCATAGTCCACACGGACAAAATCCTTCAATCCACGAGCTTGAAGCTGATCGATAATTTCCTGCAGCTCCTCGGTGGGTTCTGCCTGTTCGATGAAGGCCCGCACTTCTTGGTAATCGATCCCCATTTCAGCAAGCTTTTGAGCACTGTTTTCAGGGAGTTCGCGTTCCAGTTTGTCAATAATCTGATAAAATAGATACTCCTTGGTGGTGTCCTTCTGGCGTTGCTGGAAGAAAGATTCCCAAGCATGCCGACTACTTAGTCGAATGACAAAATCCTCTTGGGTCAAACCCAGGGCGCGTAAAACATCAATGCAAAGAGCAACTAACTCCGCATCAGCTGCTGGATCCCCTTCACCCAAAATATCCGCATTGAGCTGGAAATGTTCGCGAAGTCGCCCCCTCTGCTGGCGCTCGTAGCGAAAAAGCTGAGGAATGGAGAACCATTTAATGGGCTTTTTGTAATTGCGCGCATGCGCGGCGATCATCCGCGCCAAAGTGGGCGTCATTTCAGCCCGAAGCGCAACTTCCCTGGCTCCCTTGTCCTCAAAGTGGTAGAGCTGATGCACAATCTCAGCCCCACTTTTGGCTTTATAAAGTTCCAGGGTCTCCAACGGAGGCCCATCGTATTCTCGAAAGCCATAGCGTGTTAATACCTTTCTCCAAGATGAAAACAAATGGAGCCTCTCGGCCATCCGTGCCAAATCAGGGTGTGGCACGGGGTCTGGAAAAAAATCTCTGAAACCGGGTAATCGATCGTGACGCTTCATCAATAAAAAAATCCGCCTGAACCTTCTTACGTTTCTGAAAGAAGGACAAGCGGAAGTGTTGGGAATTCAATGAGTGAAATTACTCCTGTGGGGTGAGTCGAATCACCGCCTCTTTCATTTCCTTGCCGGGCTTGAACTTGACCACAGCACGGGGAGGGATTTTTACATCATTTTCAGGCTTATTGGGATTGCGCCCCACACGAGCCTTGCGAATTTTGACTTCGAAAACACCGAAGTTACGCAGTTCAACCGTTTTCCCTTTGGAAACGGCTTCTGAAATGTAATCGAGGGTTTTCTGTACAACTGCCAGGACGTCTTGCTGGATCAGGCCTGTTTCGCTGCTGATCCTTACAACAAGATCACGTTTTGTCATATATTTGCTTGTTTAGTATTTTGTTTTGGTTGCTGACGATTGGTTGATAAGCGTTGCTAGAGCTACTTGTTTCTTATTGCCAAAGGTTTGCACCGTCAAGCCACAATGCAATGATTGGTGAGAATAGCTTGCTCAATGAGAATGGAATCAGGGAAGTCACTATCCACCAGCGATGGCTGCCACGATACTGATTTCGTCACCTTGCTGGCACTGAGAGGCCTTTCCGTCGAGAAAGCGAATGTCCTCCTCATTGAGAAACACATTGATAAAAGGCGGTAAGTTTCCTCTCTCATCCTCAAGATGCGGCTTGAGATCTGGGCAGTCTTTCAGCAAGCAATCCAATGCCTCACCTACCCTGCGGGCTTCTGTCATGAAGTTGTCACGGCCATCCGCAAGGTTTCTGAGTGAGCTGGGTATTCGGATGATAACAGGCATGGAACACGGAATGTTGACCGTTGAGTGACCAAGACATTTTGCAGCGACCTTCCTGACTGTCAATAACGCGTCAAGTCGACACTTGGCATGTCTCGGAGGGAACGGCAAAATGAAGGTCAAGATGAATACTTCCAAGAGTCCTGTGATAAAAACCCAAGTCGTCGGAAGTTATCCAGTACCTGGATGGCTGCAGGCGCTGCCGAGCGCACCCAATTTGCGGGACGCCATGCTTACCATCATCAAGACCCAGGAACTGGCAGGCCTGGATATTATTTCAGACGGAGAACTTTCCCGATTCGATCCCAACCACCCAGAAACCAACGGCATGATTGAATATTTCATCCGACCCTTGGATGGAATCACACAATCGATCGGTTTGAGTGAGAGAGAATTCTACCAGCAGGCGCAAGGAATGCAATTTCGAAACCGCCCTCCGGGCATGGTCATTGGCCCCATTGGCTAAGGAAACCTAGATCTGAAAAGCAGCTGGGAATCCATCAAACCATTGGCCCAAGGCACCCTTATGTTTACCCTCACTTCGCCCTACATGCTTGCCAAAACGCTTCACGACAAGCACTACGGTAACTTGAGAGACCTGACGATGGGCCTTGCCTCGGTTCTCGCCGACCAAGTCAGTCATGTGGATGCTCCCATGGTACAGATCGACGAGGCCAACCTGCCAGGACATCCTGAAGATGCCGATTGGTTCCATGAGCCGCTCAACCTCATCCTCGATCGTATTCAGGGTGAACGCGCTCTCCACCTTTGTTTTGGCAACTACGGGGGACAGCAAATTCAAAGCGGACATTGGAAAAACCTCGTGACCAGCCTCAATCGGCTGAAAGTCGACCATCTGGTTCTCGAGTGCTGGCGCCTGGAGACTTCTCAACTGGAATCGCTCAAAGATATTCGCCAGGATCTTTCACTGGGGATCGGCGTCATTGACATCAAGTCCAACTTGGTCGAATCCGCGGATGTTGTCGCCATGCGCATCGAGGAAGCCGCCAGAAAACTTGGGCCCGAGCGTGTTCAATGGGTGCATCCCGACTGTGGTTTCTGGATGTTACCCAGATCGGTCGCGGATCGTAAAATGAAGCAATTGGTATCCGGAAGAGATCTTCACGAGGGTCGCCGCATGCGCTGACCCACAAATCAAGCGAGCATGCAAAGAGCAAAAAACACGGCGATCGGCAAAACACAATGGATGGTATGTGGCGCCGCCTTTCTCGGTTGGCTCTTCGATGGTTTTGAAATGGGGCTTTTTCCTATTGTTGCACGCCCTGCGCTGATGGACATGTTTGCTGGCCAAGGTGAAGTGGATGCCTATGTCGGCCAGTGGATGGGATGGATCACAGCAGTTTTTTTGCTCGGTGCCGCTGCCGGTGGATTTCTCTTCGGTTTCCTCGGGGATCGGCTGGGTAGGGTCAAGGCCATGACTCTGAGCATCCTCACCTATTCCATTTTCACCGGCATGGGTTATTTTGCCCAATCACCGTGGGACTTGGCCGGTTACCGCTTTCTCGCCTCATTGGGGATGGGTGGCGAATGGTCCCTCGGAGTGGCACTTGTCATGGAGAGTTGGCCGGAACGATGGCGACCTCTCATGGCCGGAGTGATTGGCGCCGCAGCCAATTTTGGTTTTCTCTTGGTGGGGGCCGTCGGGAAATTCCGAGTCGTGACACAGGATGATTGGCGGTGGATGTGGTTGGTAGGCATCGCGCCCGCAGGCCTGGTTTTCCTGATACGTCTTTTTGTCCCAGAATCAGAAAAGTGGAAGACTGCCAAAGCAAATTCCATAGGCCATTCCCCCATCCGGGAAGTCTTAAGCCCCCCGACGCTTCGATGGACACTTCTCGCAGTTTGCTTTTCGTCCATCGCCAAGGCGGAGGTCGCCATGCTGAGTGCCATAGGAGCGATTTTAGGATGTATTTCTGGGCCACTAATTGGAGGAAGATTGGGGCGCAGACCAGCCTTTTTCGGCATTTGTTGTGCATCCTTTGTTGTTTGCGGTGTACTTTTTCACGTGGAGCTGGATTATGGAACAACCTTCAAATGCCTCGTTTTTTTCGCCGGCATGACCACCACAGCATTTTATGGTTGGTTTCCTCTTTATTTACCTGAATTATTTCCCACCCGTTGCCGAGCTACGGGGCAAGGCATTGGCTACAACATGGGCCGCATCATGGCGGCGTTCTGCGCCATCGGCAGTGGCCAACTGGTAGCACTTTTTAACGGCGATTACGCCCGCACGGGTGCGGTCATCACCCTGGTTTACCTGGTGGGCATGATCGTGATCTGGTGGGCCCCGGAAACCAAGGGTGAACCTTTGCCCGATTAGGTCCACCAAAACATTCATGAGCAAGTGCTCTCGACCGAAATATTTTTTGAAATGAAAGTTTATTGGACTATCGCACTCAACTCCTTCAAGGAGCTTACTCGCCAGCCCATCTATTTGGTATTGATGGTCGGTTCCAGTATTTTTATTCTGTTTCTGGCTAGCCTCTATTATGCAGGAGCGGATGAGGATGCTGCGATGGTGCATAGCGGCGTGCTTGCGACACTCTTTCTTTCGGGGTTATTAACGGCTGTCGTCGGAGCTTCGCATTCCATAGGACAGGAAGTCAATTCAGGAACAGCGCTTGCAGTTCTCTCCAAACCCGTAGGCAAAATACAATTCATTCTTGCCAAGTATTCAGGCCTTACAGCAGCCATTGCATTGCAGTGCTGTGCCGGTGTTCTGAGCGCTTTGCTTTCTACTCGTATGGCTTTTGATGTTTATGGAGCGCCCGACTACCCAGCCATAGTCATTATGGGATCAGCTATTTTTCTAGCCTTCACAATTGGTTTAACTGCCAATTATTTTGCCTTCAAACCTTTTGTAGAGCTCGCAGTATGGTCTCTTCTTGGATGTATGATTGCTGGATTCGTAATAATCAACTATTTGTCCAGAGAGTGGAAGCCCCAAGCATTTGGGACTGACATAGATTTCCGAATGTTAAGTGCTACGATTTTAATTCTGATGGCTTTGTGCTTAGTAGCCGGCATAGCGACAGCGTGTAGCACACGCCTGGGCCTCATACCCACGTTGGTTATTTGCTTATGCCTTTTTCTATGCGGATTGGTTTCAGACCATTTTTTAGGCAGTCACGCTGAGGCAGGCAGGTGGTCTGCACGTCTTGCGTACGCTTTGATTCCAAATTGGCAACTGTTCTGGATGGCAGATGCACTTGCCCTGAAGGCCTCAATTCCGATTAATTATTTAATGTACGCCTTTCTTTACACTCTAGGAAACCTAGGCATTTCTCTTGGTCTAGCAATCGCTTTATTTGAGGATAGAGAACTAAAATAATGCAACCCTCCATCCAACGTATTGGGGCCGTATCGCGGCTGACCACCAAAGCCGCTTTTAGGTTCAAGCTAATTCCCTGGCTTTTGCTAACAATAGGCCTGGCGATTACCACCATCCCTTATCTAATTCGGCATGATGGAACAGCGGAAATGTTTGCTAGGGTCCAACTTTCTTACAGTCTAATAGTAGCCGGAATTTTGTTAGCCGCCTCGACCCTTTGGCTATCGTGCGGAATCTTAGCACAAGATATTGAGAAGCATTATATCAGTCTTATAACAAGCAAGCCAATTGCTCGATGGGAAATTTGGCTAGGGCGCTGGATTGGTATTTTCGCATTGAACAGCGCACTTATTACACTCGTTGGCATAGGAGTTTTTGGAATACTCTTGCTGCACTCCAAAAAACTTAGCCCGGAGGAGCAAAAACAGCTAAATCAAGTTGTTCTCACTTCTAGAACATCTGTATCTGAAGAGCCACCAGATGAGGAAAAAGAAATCAACCTACTATTTGAACGTCGAACCGAGAACATGAATATCGATTTGGCGAATGAATCGCGGATCCGGGAGCGCCTGAAAGAAGAAGTGCGATGGATGAATCAATTAGTAAAACCCCTTTACCGTCGAATATGGTCAATTCCTATTGAAAAAAAGTTTTCAAACAAAAATAATGAAACCTTACAAATACAGGTTAAGTTTTACTCATCGCCTGACGCGGAGATTACCTCATTTCCTATGACATGGTTGATTGGAGATCCAAAATCACCAACTCGCTGGGAGAAGAATCTAGACCTTACACCCATGACCACGCACGAGTGGTCAATACCAGCCAACCTAATAACCCCTGATGGATATCTTAATATAGAATGCCAGAATTACACCGACCTAACTATTGTTTTCAAAATCGAGGATGGGCTCCGAGTGCTCTACAAAGATGGAAGCTTTTTAGCTAATTATTGCAAAGCGCTGCTTATTATACTTTCTTGGCTTGGTTTAATTTCTGCTCTTGGACTATGGGCAGCAACATTTGCCTCCTTACCAGTTGCCACATTTTTGATATCAACAATTTTTCTAGTCGTTGGATCAGGAGGCTTGTTTGAACTTATCGCTACTGAAGGAACAATTTCTACATATAATGAAGATACAGGTAAAGGTAATTGGAATTATTTGGACTGGTTGTTAGTTCCATTATTTACTGTACTATACCAAATCGTAGAAATTCTTCGGTCAATTTCCCCAATAGACCGATTAGTCACAGGCCAAAGTATTCAAACACAAGAATGGTTAGCGTATTTGACCCTCATTGGGAGCATGTTAATCACACCGTTTTCTTTTTGGGGGATGTTCTTATTGACGCGCAAGGAGCTAAAAGGAAACTGATGACTACAACCAGCAAACCAATATCAAAAAAGTTGCTTGCTAGCTTTTTTATTATTACTTCAATTTTTCTTAACCATTTCACACAGGCTCGAATGAATTATATTCGCAGCGACATTGGCCTCACCCGCATGAAACCATTGAAGAACGCACCGCCCATGCTTGCTTTTTCAAGTGTAGCGCTAGGCGGATTCCGCGGTCTGATTGCCAATTTTCTTTGGGCAAGAGCAACTAGGCTGCAAGAGAACGGTAGGTTTTTTGAAGCCCTATCCTTGGCGGATTGGATAACCAAATTACAGCCAACTTACCCCTCTGTCTGGACGTTCCAATCGTGGAATATGGCTTACAATATTTCCAAGCAATTTGAAGACCACGAAGACCGATGGCGATGGGTGCAAAGTGCTATTAAACTACTTAGGGACCAGGCTCTGAAATACAATCCAGAATCAACAGAAATCTATCGAGAATTGGCTTGGATTTTTCAGGATAAAATTGGGGCAAACTTGGATAGCAGTCATCTTTATTACAAACAAATCTGGGCCAGCCAGATGAAACAAATTTTCGGAACAAACCCAGATTTCGACGCTATTTTGCTGTCAAAGGATCCTGAGATTCTCGCCATGACAAATGCTTTGGAAACCTCGCTTGGGTTGGAAATAAAAGTCATCAAGCGAATTCAAGATAGTTTGGGACCTTTTGACTGGCGATTACCAGAGACACACGCCATTTACTGGGCTTGGGTTGGACTTGAAAATGCTCATGAAGGGCAGCGAAATTTTCTCCGTCGCATAATTTGGCAAAGTATGGCAATGGCATTCGAGCGCGGGCGTATTGTTGAACACGAAGAAGAAGCAAAGAGTGAAACACTAGAATTTGCTCCCAACTTAGACTTAGCTCCTTACACCCATGCCATGTTCAAAAAAATCAGAAAAGAGGAGGAGAATCCAAATTACTATTCTACTATAGATCGTGCTCACAATGAATTCCTCCAAAATGCAACTTATTACTTTTACTTACACCATCAAATAGAAACTTCAAAACTGTGGTTTAAGGAGCTAAGTAAGCGCTTCCCTAATGCACTTCCCACCGAATTGACTTTAGAAGAATTTGCTCTAAATCGCTTTGAAAAAAATTTAATCAAAGCTGACATGAATCAGGCTGGGCTAATTATCGAGGGTATGATCAGAAAGTTTCTGTTTTACTTGGCTATAAACGAAGAAGATCGGGCCTTAGGATATTCAAACTTGTCGCAACTTGCATGGAAGCGTCACCAGCAACGCGTAGAAAAGGCCAAAGCGGCAGATCGTTTGGCATTACCTGAATATGATGAACTGCTCACCGATCTTCTAAACCGGATACTCAAGGGTGAGGAGGGATTCACCGACTCAATGATTGCTGTTCTGAAAACACGGATCTCTTTCACGGATCCCGAAAATAACGAAGAGTGAGCTGCTCTAATTAATCGGACGACAATCCCAGTATATTCTCCATGTCATGAGCTCAAATTGCCCGCGATGTTTTTCTCAGCAGTAAAATCGTCTCATAATGAGGTGGTTACTTATTCATTCTCGGTAAAAACAAGACCTACAGTTGGGTCCTACAAAATGTTATTTTAACAAATTAACGATAATCGTGCTGCAAAATGGCTAACCCCACCATCCACAAAATTCTCGACCCGATTCTTAAACACCATCGGCAGCACTGTTTCAAGCGCAGGCTGTCCATTCTTTTCACTTCCTGGGGCCTGCTGGGCTTGATCACTGCGTGGCTTGCACCCTTGTGGAACTTTTCCGGAGATTGGCTTTGGAAGGGCTTCCTTCTTGTCTGCAGCTTTCTAACTTTCGCGGTTTGGTTGCACCACAGGCGCCAGATCATCTCAGTACAAGAAGTGGCTCGGCGCATTGAAGAGGAACACCCCTCCCTGCAGGCAACGCTCATCACGGCATTGGATCAGGAGCCCAATCCTGAAACCGGCAAGTATCACTATCTGCAGGAGCAGGTCATTCGCAAAGCCCTCTCCAGCAATCTCAAAAAGCCGTGGGATCACCCGTTCCATCTCAGACTCTTTTTTTCAAGCATGATGCGCTTTTGCAGTTTGCTGGTAGTTTTTTGGGCTGCCTACTTGCTTGCCTCACTGGATAAAAGCAGCTCTGCAGAAACTTCCGCAGAAGCTTTTGTCGGTGAGTTGCTCGTGGAACCCGGTCATCTCGAAATCGAAAAAGGAGATGCCCTGGTCATTACGGCACGTTTTGGCCAAGAGGTCCCCGATAGCGTTTCTCTGGTGATCATGCCTTTCGATGGTCCTACCAAACAAATCCCCATGAACCGCAGCATGGAGGACCCTCTCTTTGGAGCCAGTCTCATGTCGGTCTCTGCCGATACCGCTTATTACGTGACCTTTGATGGATCTCAATCGGAAACTTACAAACTGAGTGTATTCGAATTCCCCAAACTAGAACAGGCAGATGCACACCTTCAGTATCCGTCGTATACCGGACTGGAGGACCGAACCATCAAGGACACTCTGCGTATTTCAGCTGTCGAAGGTTCGGCACTGACCTATGATTTTTTTATCAACAAATCCATCCAAAGCGCCCTGCTGATGGATGAGCAGGGAGAGCTCTTCCCTCTTTCCCCCGACCCCGAGAGGAGCCATGTGTTCCAACTGAATACGACCTTGCAGGCCAGCCATCGATATGCCCTCCAGCTCACGGATACGGATGGACGCGCCAACAAAAATTTTCCAAGAGTGGATATTCGGGTTTCGACCAATGCCCCGCCCCGTCTCAAATGGATTCGACCGAAAGGCGATCAGAGATTCTCCGCGTTGGAGGAAGTTTCTTTCCAGGGCGAAGTCTGGGATGACTACGGCCTCCAGGCCTATGGCGTGGGGTATCAGATCAGCGGCTTGGATGCGGTTGAAGTAGAGACAGGACAGGGGGCCGGCGCGAAGGAAAAACAAATGATCGAGCATTTGCTCGAACTGGAAACCCTTTCACTGAATCCTGGCGGATTGCTCTCTTATTATCTTTGGGCAGAAGACATCGGCCCAGATGGATCGCTGCGGCGCCACTATTCCGACATGTTCTTCGGTGAAATCAGACCCTTTGAGGAAATTTTTCGTCAAGGCCAACCAGGGGATTCGCAACAACAGGAGCAGCAGGAACAACAGCAACAGCAGCAGGATCCAGCCATGCAGCTGGCAGAGCTTCAAAAGGATATCATCAGCGCCACATGGAACATGCGTCGATCCGCCTCTGGAAGCGCCCTATCCGATGCTCAAAGCGATGACTTGGCGGTCGTCCTGGATTCTCAGGAAGAGGCCATGGGGCAAGTCGATGCCCTACTGGAACAAGCAGCCACCTCCCAAGCCGGTGAACTGATGCAGCAGGCCAGAGAGGCCATGAGTCAGGCGGCGGATGCCTTGCATGATGGCGTTCATGACCGATCACTGCCATCCCTGGCTCAGGCACTGGTTCATGAGCAGCAGGCCTACCAGTTGCTTCTCAAATCACGCCCAAATGAATCCAACGTGACAGAGGGACAAGGTGGCGGTGGTGGCGGTGGTGGCGGGAGATCGCAGCAGCAGCTCAACCAGCTCGACTTGACCGAAGAAGACAACCGGTATGAAACCCAGAGCCAGGCCTCAGGAAATCAGGACGCCCAGCAAAACGACTCTCTGCAAAACCTCAATCGTCTCAAAGACCTGGCTCGCAGGCAGGAAGATCTCAACGAGCGTCTGCAGGAACTTCAGACGGCTTTGATGGAAGCCGAGAATCAGGATGAGCGGGAAGCTCTTGAGAGGGAACTCAAAAGGCTCAGGGACGAACAGCGACGCATGCTCGAAGACATGGATGAGCTCAACCAGAGACTCGCCCAGGATCAAGAACCACAAAATGCGCAATCCATGGACCAATTGGACCAGATACGCGAACAGGCTCAACAAGCAGCCGAAGCCATCGAAAATGAAGAAATCAGCAGTGCGCTGGCCGCAGGAGCCAGGGCTCAAGAAGGGCTCGAATCCATGCGGGAGGACTTCAGACAGCGAAATTCGAGTCAATTTTCTCAAGCCATGCAGACATTGCGTCAACAGGCCAGAGACATTGGTGAGCGCCAGGACGCCATTCGCGACCAGCTGGAAGAGGCTCAATCCAACCAACAGCGTCCTTCCCTCGCTGCCAACTCTGCGTCAAGGGAGGCCATGGAACTGAGCGAAGCTCAGAGGGAAGAGCTGGAGTCGATCATGGATCAAATACGTCAGATCAGCGAAGATGCAGAGGATGCCGAGCCGCTTCTTTCCCGCCAACTCAGCGAAGCCTACCGTCAAACCGACAGCGATCAGATCGACAGTCTGTTGGAGACCACCCAGCAGCTTTCCTTTCTCAACATGGCCGAACGAGCGGCAGAGATTGAGGAACGGATTCATCCTGAGATCGAATCCCTTGAAACGAGAATCGAACAAGCTGCCGAAAGTATCCTCGGTGACGGCATCGAGGGGTTACGACGGGCCCGGGACCTCCTCAATGAGCTTTCCGAAGAGCTCGATCAGGAACTGGCTCAAGCCTCTGGACCTGCCCCTTCCGCGAACGATGGGACCGGCACTCCAGAAAATGAGTCCACCTCAAATGGCGCAGCCTCGCCCGGCGAATCACAAACTCCAGGTGCCGGACCCGGCAATACTCGTGCGGGCAACGGCGAAGAAGAAGGATCTCTCTCACAAGTAGAGGAGCCCTTACCCATGGCAGGCAACAACCGGGAAGATGGCCAAGGTGAAGGCCAGGGCCGAGGACTGGGCCAAGGCAGCCCTCGTGAGGAACCACAGCAACTGAGAGGGGGAGGTGGCGGCTCCTCCCTGGCCCAAACCTGGCGAAATCAGGGAACCGGCGGCGAGGGAGGATCGAAGGAAAATCAAGGCCCCATGGGCGGCAACAGCTTTCGTGAGTGGACCGACGGTTTGCGAGAGGCTGAAGAAATGGTTGATGTGCCTGAACTGCAAAATGATATCGCAGCCATTCGAGACCGAGCCAGTGCCATTCGAAGGGAAGCTCGGGATGCCGGAGAGGAACCCAAATGGGACCTGGTCCAGCTCCAAATCGAAAAACCCCTTTACGAGGTTCGAAAACGCGTTCAGGAGGAACTCAGTAAGAGGACGTCCAAGGAAGCCATTGTTCCTGTGGACAGAGATCCAGTGCCCGATGCCTACAGCGATTTGGTCCGTAACTATTACGAGACCTTGGGTGAAGGTCGATAAAAGTGTGTCTCTCTGTAACCAAAGAAGTTCGTGAAACGTCTAAAAAAAAATAAGGAGGCGGTGTTTCGAAAAAACGACCCGTCAACGCCTTGGAAAAGCCTATGCTACTCACAGGTAACCTATTGCAGACCAGTGTTTTATTCTCTGAAATGACGTATCTGGGGGCACCGCTTTCGGATCGTTCCTCGGAGCAAGCACTCATTTCGGACATCCTGGGAGGCAACACCGCTGGCTTTGAGTCTCTCATAGGGACCTATCAGGGACGGGTTTTTGCCACAGCGCGTAAATATGCGCGCAAGGAAAGCGAAGTCGAGGACATCGTTCAGGAGATTTTCATCAAGGCATTCCGGAAATTGGACACTTACCGGATGGACGCACCTTTCGAGCATTGGCTCATGAAAATTGCCATTCGCACTTGCTACGACTACCTCAGGAAGCATCAGCGAAGCCGAATAGCCTCCTTCACCGACATTCAAAATGAGGATTTCGACTTACTGGAAGTATGCGGAGAGGATACAAACGATGCACGACATCAAAGGGAAGCAGCCAAAGCTCTCGTCCACAACCTTTTGGATGCCTTGAAACCGGCCTTTCGATTGGTTTTGACCCTTCAGGAAATCGAAGGAAAATCGGTCAAGGAAATCGCCCAACTGACCGGCTGGTCCACGGCTCTGGTCAAGGTGCGGGCCTTCAGAGCTCGAAAAGAAATGCGTAAGTTGCTGGAAAAAATCAATCCGGATGCTTATTGAAAAACAAACGAGTAAGTAAAGACTCAATGACCAAACCTATGAAAAACCGCGACGACATGTTTGAACGCCTGATCCGAGCGGCTCGAAGGATACCGGAGGACCCCTCCTCGCCCTATGCCTTCGAAAAACGGATCATGGCCCACATTCAATCCATGCGCCCCGTGGATGAAGGGACTTTTTGGGCTTTGGGATTGTGGAAAGCCACGGTGCCCTGTCTGGCCCTGATGCTTTGCACGACCTTCTGGGCATCGCTCAATGGTAATGCCGACATGGTCACCTCAGAAGAACTGCTGGCCAGTGAGCTTCAATGGACCATGACCCAACCATTACAGTCTCTTGAAGAGACATGGTGATGAAAGCCTCCTGGAAAATCATCTTCGCGACTTCCGTGATTTTCGCTGCAGGGCTGGTGACAGGACTCTTCTGGTCGGATTCCAGCAAGGAACCGGGACCGAGCACTCGCAGGGAACCCATCCCGCGCGGACCGCGTATGAATGATTTCATCGAACGTTTCGGGGAACGCCTCCAGCTCACAGAAAAACAGCGCACCAACATAACGACCTTGCTGACGGAAAGCCAAGCTCGTATGGATGCCATCATGAAGGAAATGCGGCCCAAAATTGAGCAGGAATTCTCGCAGGTCAATGCAGACATCAAGGGGTATTTAACCGAGGAGCAGGCGACCAACTTTGAAGAAATCATCAAGACAAGGCGCTCCAGAGGCCCCGGCTCCCGCGGGCCAGGGATGGGACGCGGCCCTAACCGTGAAGGTGGGCCTAGAAGAAGAAGTGAAGGCCCCCACCGGAGTGAAGGTGAGGGACCTGGCAGGCCAGAGGAAACCGCATCCGATGTGGAATCCCATGCTCCCGCTGAAAAGGCCCCGTAACGGGCCCTCCCCGAAAACCTCTGATTCCCCTCAGCGAGGAGGCGCCCCTGCAACCTCCTATCAGAGTCTTCAGGCCTTTTTCTTCAACAGGTATCGATACAGGTCGAGATAGGCACCCGATGTCAGATCCCATGAAAAATCTTTCTGCATGCCCCGCTGCCTCACCCCTTTGAGACGAGGTGGATCCTCAAATAACTTCAAGGCTTCCTCCACGGCCGCAATCAAGGCACTCACACTGAATACCTGAAATTTGATTCCGTCAGCCTGTTTGGGATCCTCCTGCAACCCGGTCACCGAGTCGCGAAGCCCTCCAATGTTGCGAACGATGGGCACACTCCCATAACGGAGGCTGTACATCTGATTGAGGCCACAGGGTTCAAAGCGTGAGGGCATGAGGAAAAAATCGCTTCCGGCTTCAATTTGGTGAGCCAGGGCATTGCTGTAACCGATGGTGACAGCGACTTGCTTGGGAAATCGAGAAGCCAGGCGCTCAAGCGCCTCCTGATAGTGAGGCATGCCTGTCCCCAAAAGTGCCACCTGGAAACCGCGATCCAGGGTGGCATTGAGAGCCGGCAGAAGAATATCCATCCCCTTTTGATCCACAAGCCGACTCACAAGACCAAAAAGCGGAATCTTGTCAGAAACCACCAGATCCAGCTTTTCTTGCAGCAGGGCTTTTTGCTGCGCCTTTCCGTCGAGCTGCTGAGGCCCGTAGGCATGGTCGAGAAAGGGATTGTTCTCGGTTTGCCAATCATCATAGTCGACGCCATTGAGAATGCCATGGAGGTCCTGTTTCCGATGGTTGAGGATTCCCTCCATCCCACAGGCATATTCTTGGGTCAGTATCTCCCTGGCATAGGTAGGACTGACGGTTGTCAAAGCATCCGCGTGAACCATGCCCGATTTCAGAAAACTCATTTGACCAAAAAATTCCCCTGTCTCAGGACGAAAGTAGCTCTCGGGCAAGTGACAAAGCTCAAAAGTCTTACCGGGGAAGTTTCCTTGATAAGCCAGATTATGAATCGTCAGGATCGTTTTCGGAGGTGAAGCCCAACCCTCATACAGGTGTTGGTGATCCACGAAGGTAGGCACCAGAGCCGCTTGCCAGTCATGAACATGAATCAGCTGGGGTGGTTCGGGCGAATAACGTGCCAGGTTCACAAAGGCCTTGCAGAAGAATGTGTAGCGATGGGCATTGTCGGGATAGTCAGCCCCACCCTCTCCATAAAGACCCTCGCGTCCAAAAAACTCGGGTTGCTCGATGAACAGGACGTGCAGATTGGAGTGCACTTCCAGTTGACGCACGCGGCCCTTGATAAGTTCTCCTCCCATCCAGATCTCGAGGTCCCAGTCCATGAGGGTGGTCTCCGCAAGCTCCAGCTGACACGCCTTGTAAAGCGGCGTCACCACGGTAATGCGATGCCCCTGACTCGCCAGAGACTTTGCCAGTGCCCCGACCATGTCAGCAAGGCCGCCGGTCTTGGAGTATGGAAGACACTCCCCGGCGACTTGCATGATGTGCATCGAAGTGGGAAGGCTTCGCGTTGAACTTGCCTCACCCTTCACCATATCCAAAAGCCTCGATGGCGGTGACCCATCTCATGAGTATGCAGGAATCACATCGACCCCAAGATAAGGCCTGAGAGGCTCCGGTATGTGAATAGATCCATCTTGCTGTTGATGGGTTTCAATCAGGGCCACAAAAAGCCTCGCGAGGGCAGTACCGCTGCCGTTGAGCAAATGCGGAAACACATTTTTCCCTTCGCGATTCTTGTATCGAAGATTCATCCGCCTGCTCTGATAGTCTTCACAGTTGGAGCAACTGGACACTTCCAGATAACTCCCCTGCCCCGGTGCCCACACCTCGATGTCGAACGTCTTGGCGCTGGCAAATCCCATATCACCGGTGCAAAGTAGGATGACACGGTAGTGAAGCCCAAGCAGCTGCAATACCTTTTCGGCATTTGCGACCATGTGATCCAATTCCGCATACCCCTCTTCAGCTGGGACGATCTTGATCATCTCGACCTTGTCAAATTGGTGAACCCGTATCATGCCTCGGGTTCCCACCCCTGCGGCGCCCGCTTCAGCACGGAAACAAGGGCTGTAAGCGCAGTAGAAGATAGGCAATTGCTCTTCCTTGAGTAACTCTTCACGGTGGATATTTGCCACCGGAGCTTCGGCAGTTGGTATGAGATAGAGCTTACCCAAAGTCGAACCATCCTGCCCCTCCTGAACGGCATAGGCCTGATCATAGAATTTGGGAAACTGTCCAACCCCTGTCATGCATTCCGGGCTGACAACAAATGGAGGAGAGACTTCGGTATAGCCGTGCTCTAAGGTGTGAAGATCCAGGAGAAATTGGATCAATGCTCGTTCCAGACGAGCCCCCCACCCTTTATAAAGAAGGAAACCACTTCCTGAAAGTTTTGCGCCTCGCGCAAAATCAACCAGTTCCAACTGTTCACACAGTTCAACATGAGATTTGGGGGGGAAATCAACCTTCTGCGGACTGCCCCATCGACGAATCTCGGGATTATCCTCCTCCGAGGCTCCTTCCGGAACGCTGAGGTGAGGCATGTTGGGAAGCGCCAGCAGAATGGCATCCTGAGCCTCAATGGTTTCATGGACCTGCTTGTCGAGCTGGGTGATGCGATCGCCCAACTCCTTGGTCTCCACCTTGCGTGCTTCGGCCTCCTCCAGTTTTTTTTGCCCCATCAAGGCGCCGATTTCCTTGGACGCCGCCTTTCGCTCGGCCTTCAGCTGCTCCACCTCGGTGAGCAATGCACGTCTCCTTGCATCGAGCTCCAACAGCTCATCCACCTTGGCATCCTCACCACCGTGGCGTGAGGCCAGTCGTTTCTTGGCCTCGTCGCTATGCTCCCTAATCCACCGAATATCCAACATAGGAGGGCATTATTAAACAACCGGACAGGCCGTGGCAAGCGTACCGAAGCACCTTCACATCATGGCGTGGAATGTTTCTTGTCACCTCCGTTCATTTCCCCGTATAGCGGAGACGGTAAATGCGGTGCTTTGAATCATCGGAAAAAAGAATGGACCCATCGGGAGCTTCAACACAATCGGTGGGGCGGCCAAGGATTTCGCTTCCATCCTTCAGGAAGTTCACCAATTTCTGCTCGCCATAGGGATGGCCGAATTCAAAGAGAATACGCGAGACACAGTAACCTACCTTTTGGGATGCATTCCAACCTCCTTTAAAAGCCACTACGGCATCCCCTTGCCCCCCCGGCAACTGATCCCCCTCAAGGAAACACATGCCATTGCCAGAGCAATGAGCCGGAAAAAGCCACTCGGGAATCACGTTTTTCGATGCCATTTCAAGCAAATCGGGGTGGTCCAGAAAATTGAGGTTAGGCATATTCTTACCCAAAATGTATGGGTGGCCATAGAAGCCACCCTTCACGTAATGGTTGAGCTCTGCAGGAGGGTTGTGATCGGTGATGGGCTGCCCCCACTCTGGTTTTTTGGATTCCAGCTTTGTGGCCAGGGTGTCGATATCATGATCCACACCCCAGATCTCACCACTGCCCGGTCGCACGACAAGCTTTTCCGTGTTTCGAATACCCGTGGCGAATAGCTCCTTGGAGCTTCCATCCATCTGGAAGGTCCAAATTTTCTTGCGATCATTGGTCGTGATGGGCTCATCGGTGGCATTGCCCTGATCCCCCACGTGAGTGTATATCAATCCATCATGAATCAATAAGGCACGCCATTTGTGCCCTCCTCCACTGATGGGGAGTTGATCCGGGCCAACCCTTTCAAGAACCTTGTCCGCCTTGCCGTCCTGATCCTGATCGGTCGCCTGGTAAATATGAGTCATGTCAGCGCACCATAGCGACCCTTCATGGTATTGCACTGCTTGAAGGATCTGGCCTGATTCATACCCTTCCAGAAAAACCGTCTTGGATTCATAAACACCATCCTTGTCTGCGTCCACACATCGGAAGATTTTCCCCTGGCTGGGCACACTCACAAAAAGGCCGCCCTTGTCATCAAATGCCATAAATCGAGGCTTCTGGATGGAGTCCTCTGCGATGGACAAAGCGTATCCTTCCCTGACCCATACACCTTCAGGAAGGGTTGCCGACCGCAC
>Ga0160423_10000524_pt1 | contig 31474 bp, 36 predicted proteins | sample CRUFie14St8metaG_FD_108191 | JGI IMG/M metagenome (GOLD analysis project Ga0160423, IMG submission 108191) | Marine microbial communities from the Costa Rica Dome - CRUD Field 142mm St8 metaG | ecosystem: Environmental > Aquatic > Marine > Oceanic > Photic zone | place: Costa Rica: the Eastern...
TCACGATACCCTGAAGTAACAATAAAGGGAAACCCGCAAGCTTCTCTTAGTTCGTCTAGTTTATGTATAAAGCCTTCGCTCATATTGTTCTTGCCAGTTTCCTGACAGTCGAAGTCTTCGTATTTGAAGTATTTAAAGTTCACTTATTAACTCCTTTAACTTTCTCAAATGAACGTAAACCACCTAGACCGAGCATACCCATAAGTACGGGCATCATAACACTCGTGTCCGCTTGGGGGACTACCACACCAAAGGGTGCTGCTAGAGGGCTTATTAAAAAGTTAATTGTAAACCCACCAACACATACCCAAGCTGTTGCAGGTCGCCATGAAGATTGAAACCAGTTACCTTTTGCATCAAGTTTGTTTACCTCTATCTGAGCTTTAGCAATCTCGTGTATATGCTTCTCAGACATGGTAGCAATTTCATGCGCTATCTTTTGTTTAGTATCTGCATCAGGGATAAACTTATCCAGTAATCCCGTTACAGGAGCTATTAATTGTTCTAACATTACTTACCTACTTTTTTCATGGCTTGTTTATGTGCTTGAGTAAAAGTACTACCCTGTTTCATTTTATTTTTCATAAACTTCATATGTTTAGCGGTATGATGCTTCTTATGTATTTTTAAAGTTTCTAATTGCCTTTTATTTAAATTTGCCATTATACACCTACCAGTTGAAGAAACTGGCCAAGCCCCATAGCTTGACCCCAATAGACAACTGCACCACCTACTACTAGCCACTTAATTTGTGCTAGAGACTTATTAATACAGTCTAGCTGCTCTTTTAGCTCTGCGGCATTGTCCTGAAGGGACTTAAGCTGCTCTTCGTGCAAGTCTACCCGCCACTCAAGGCGGTCTACTTGTTGTTTTAAGTCGTCCAAATAAATCACCTTTATTTAATCTGTCATGTAATTAGTTAAAGAATCCGTCATATGGAATCTAGGCTCTTTGATCATTGATGGTGCTTTAAGTCCTATAGGTCTGTAGTAAAACTCACAGGCTAAAGCCCTATCTTGTATTGATGAAAAATTTACAACAGCCATATCATTTATAGTCGCTCCATCTCCAGCATTACCGCTTGGTACATGATAATATAAATTACCTGCTCCACCAGTAGTAGCGCTTCGGTCATCTTCTGGTGTCAAGAAAATATCAGGATACTGATTTAAAGTTCCACTGCTAGAAGGTGCATTTGTGGTGCTATCTTGAGATGTTACAACAGACCATCCAACAGTTTTTACAGTACCAGCAGATGCGTTACCAGAACCCAAACCTCCTGAAATAGCGTATAAATATACAGTAAAACAGGGAGGTATATCACTAACTTGAGCTGTTAGGTTTTTAGAGCTTAAATCTACGTCAAAGTTAAAAGTACAGTCAATAAGTCCGAAAGTGTTTACTCCACTTATAGTAGTTAAGTGAGTGAAATCTTCCTCTGCACAATAAAAAGAATCTTGTGCCATTAAATTAGCTTCATCTAACACCCCGTCTGCCAAACCATTATCTGCTGTAGTATCTGGATGGTCGGGGACATAACCTTTGTATATTTTGCAATATACAGTGTCGCCTATGTATTGCCAGACACTAGGGTATTTAATAGTATTAAAAGCTTTTGAAGGCGAGTTATAAGTACACGCTATCAATGCTTCTAAAGTTGTCCCATAATTAGAAAACAAGTTATAAGAGGTTATATATTGACTAAAAGGTCGTGTTATATTATTAGTGTCAGTTATGTTTTCTGGAAATGCTGAAATAGGACGTAAAGACATGCTTACCTCCTATCGAGTTTCGTCTATTTGTACCGTAGAAGTTCCAACAGCAGTAGCTGCAAAGCTTGTTACAGTAACTGAAGTATCTGCACTAAAGGCCATGTAAGGACATAACACTACTTCTTCTATTGCTGAAGTTGTGTAGTTTTTAATTTTAACATAAGTAGAGCCATCAATGCTCCCATATAAAGTTACGTCATTAGCTCCATCAATAATTACTTGTATTACACCACGAGAACCATCGCCCATTTTAGGGTTAAAAGCAGTGCCTAATTTTAATTGTGCCATTTTGTTTTCCTTTGTTTAAGTTGCTAGTTTCGTATTAATTTCATCACGAGTGTAGTTAATTTGGTTTGCCTGAGGAGTATCAGTAGTTGTTGGGTCTGTATCAGGTAGTAGTGTAGGATTAGATGTAAAGTTATGATCTAGGTATGCTATGTTACCTGAATAGCCCATACTAGAATAAGTAGCTGTAAACCAAGGTTGATCGCCATACTTACTTGATGGAGACATTTCTAAGCCAGTATCATATAATTTATCAGTCCCTACCGCTATGTCCCTAAAGTATCTTCTTAGTTGTTTTGGAGTTGTAGTTGGATATTCTTGTAATACCAAGGCGGCCATACCGCCAATATTGGGAGAGGCAAAAGATGTTCCTGAGGCGTTGTAGTGTCCTAAGTTAGCTCGGTTACTGTTGATTGATACTTCATATGCTTTTTTAGTGTAAAGTTCCATTTCAATATTTACACCAGCGGCAACGGCATCAATCCTATTACCTCTATTAGAAAATGTAGCTAGAGTTTCTTTTCCATCATAAAGAAACTGATTTCCAAACTCAGTGCTTAAAGCTCCCGCCATTATAGAATTAGTATAAGATAGTAGCCCTCCTCTATTATAGGGCGATCCAAATTTTAACTCAACACTGCTTTTGTCAGAGCCTATATGCTGCGTACAATAAAAATTATTATAATCAGGGTGATCGGGTAAAACATCGTATTGTGTTGAATTTCCTGCTGCACTTACAGCGTGAACACCTGCGGCAATCATTTCGTTCTTAGGGTCTACTACAGAGTCTTTAAATGTACCATCCATGTTAGAAAGGTCGTTTATGTAAGTAGCAACTTGTTGATAAGTTGGGCTACTTCCTAAGTCTGTTTGTATATTACTAAATTTACCTGCACCCATTGACACAGGTAAAAATCCATAAGACCTACACTCGTGATTACCTTGCGCTAAAGTTCTGTCTCCAATACCGTCTGGAGATATAGTGTCATATTTATTTCCTCTAAATATTAAAAAGTTACCTCCTCCTACTGAGGAAAAGTTTCCGAGATCATCGGTTGTGTGAGCAAATGAGTCTATCATTATAGTTGGTCTAGTATTACCAGCAGCTATTTTTTCTTGATGGAATTTTTTTACAACGTCATAACTGTTTGGCGCAGATATTTGGTAAGCCCCGCCCCAATATATTGGATAGATTTTTGCTCCTGTAGCCCATCCATAAGTATTACCACACGCTATATAAGCTACAGCTTCAGCGTGATATTGGTTATACCTAGAAAAGGCGTTATTAAGGAAAGGATAATTGGTATAATTCATATCTGGTAGGTTTGAAAACCCAGTAACTGTGTTCCACTGAAACTGTTGTATTCTACTTACACCGTTAGTCATAAACTCAGGATCGTTAGTATTTATCCTATCAGCAAGGTGTAATACTACATCTACACCTGTACCATCATTAGTATAGGTATATGTATGGTTAACCTCTGATTCAAGAGCAACATTATTGGTAATGCTAGAATGCCTAATTAAACCCCAATTGCCATACTTAGGGCTACTATAACCTGTAGTTTCCGTTGAACCTCCGTCAACAGTAGTTCCTGTGTAATGGGTATTTTCAATATGTTTACGCCTAAAAGTTTTTACAGTTTTTGTAGCTAAAGCTTGTGGTGTTAAATCTGACATGAGCGTTGAAGTTTTGTAAGATTCATGTGCTTTTAAAACATTTAACTCTTCTTCAGTACAGTCAGCTATAAATATTGAAGGTCTGTGAGGTAATTCATCTATAACTGTTGTTAAACTAAAGAGTACCCGTTTGTCAAAACCCTCTTTAACTTTTATTGTGTACTGTTTGCTCATTATAAAGTTCCTAATTTTGTGTTTATTTCGCTTAGCGTAAAAGCTACATTTTTACTTGACATAGGTGTTCCAGAACTATTAAATAAAGGCTTACCGTTAGAGTCTTTGTAAATTATTAAACGAGCTGCGTCTTTGTTTGTGTTGTTAGGAGTTATAGCTGTAGTTACACTTCTCATACACTCTCCTTACGTTATACCGTCACCAAAGATGTAGTAACATCCAGCGGTTGCATCAAATACCAGCTCAGCAATGCCGCCTGATCCAATAGTTCGGTTGGCTGTACCACTGCTTACAGACGTTCCGTTAATGTATTTTAATAGCATTCCATTTCTGTCTAGTATAATGTTATAGTCGCTTACGTTCATAATAACCCACGTATCACCGTCATGGACGCTATTAGCGGGAGTGTTTTGGTTAATATCTAGTAATGACCAAGTAGACGTTCCAGCACCAGAATAGAAGATACGCTTATCACCTAACTGTCTAAAGCTAAGAGTATTTATAGTAGTTCTGGTTTCGCTTACGGGTTTTAAATGAGCCTGAATGTTAATTTTACTAAGAATAGAATTAGGTATTATATCACCTTCTATTTTAATGTCAGCAGCTTTCATAACAATATCAATAGGATTTGTGTTTTGTGTACCACCTAATTCTATTTGGGTAGCGTTTGGTCCAGTAGCAAAAATACAATTATTTTCTACAGTTAGCATACCGCTATCAGTACACCCTGAATCAATAGTAACGCTTGATTGTATTCCATTACCTGTAGCATCTTTTACATCTAGCCTACCATAATTAAGAATGCCACCAGCACTATTACCAACGGCAGGTCTTATATAATTTCTCCATCTACCATAAAGAGGATCGTAGTTTGTCGAATCATTTGAATCATAACTACTTTCACCACCAACAAAGAATAAAAGCCCACCGCTAGTACTACCAGTGGCTACAATTCTATTAAAGTCTTGCGGTGTTGTATCATCTCCTGTTGGATAACCTGTGCCTTGGCGAACAACTAAATGGTTACTATCAATAAACAAGTTACCACTTGTGTTTTTCTCTGTTATGTAACTGTGTGTTCCATCAGAGTGTATTGTTAAATCTTCGGCTGCCCCAAAAGTTACTTTAGTGTTATCAGGTACGTTAAAGCCTGACACAGCATTTGGAAAAGAAACAATCTCTACTGTATTTCCAGCAGTTACGTTTGTACCAAAAGTAACCTGTGTTGCTGTTGTAGTGTAGTCGCTGCCTACCTTTTTTAAAGAACCATTTAAAAATACTAAGGTGTTTGTATCGACAGGGTGTGACGGAGTAAACACTGTTTGGTTACCAGTTGTAGTAAAGGTTTCTTTGCGGCCTCTACTATTTATTGATTCCCACGAATTTCCGTTGTATAACTGCAATAGACCTGTAGACGTATTAAAAAACAAGTCACCTGTTGAAGCTGATGAAGGTGTGCTAGTTCCTGATGAATAAAACGTCTGAGCTGCAAATTCAGTTTGAGCTGCTTGGTCAAGGGCTTCTTGAGCCATCATAAATGACTGCTCACCGTCAGTGTTAAGCTGAGTTGCAGTAAGAACTGTGTTATCAGAATAATTGTTAATACGAGCATTCTGGCTTGTTGAGCGAGTAATTCGTATCTTTGCTCCATCTGTAGGAAGACTATCAGACGCAAAGGTAATGTTAGTGCCAGTTAAAGTATAAGCACTGCTTGCCTGTGTTACACCAGCGACTGTCACTGAGATGTCTGTAGCACCCCTGCCTGTTATGTAGCTAGGCGTAGCAAACTGGGTCGAGGTAGTGACCGAGCTTGCTGTGTATTCTGTGTATGAATTTGCCATTTGTTTTTCCTAGTTAAATAGTTTTTGCTTATCAGTTCGGTTAGCGTGATGCTGTAATATTGCTTGGAACTTTGGATTATCTACTAAAGCAAAAGAAACTTCTGTTGCAGCAGCAGCTCGATATTCATTAATAATACGTTTTATTTCTGAAGCTCTGGTTTTTTTATCGTTCCATTGTTTAGCAAATACAGGGTCACGAAGCTCTGCGTACAGAGGACTATTAATAAAGTCATCAATACGCTCGTTTAGTGTCATTTTAGTGTTTCCTATAGGAAGCTCTATTGTACCTACACGTTCTTGATAAACATCATACCAGCTTCTTCCTTTACGAAAAGGTATACCAAATATTTCAATGCCGTCATTATATTCAAGACGTTTAATATCTACACCACCCCAAGCACTATGTTTAGACACAGGAGCAGTAAGACTCATACCTAATCTACGCATTTCATCAACATTAGTTTGATACAAAAGCTCGTTTGCTTGCTCACGTTTAACTTCTTTTTTAGTCAAACCTGTGTAGTCTACTAAGTAGGGGTTTTTAGCAATAGGTCGTCCATCAAGAGGACTTCTGCGTTGATCAGTGTTAGCTAGATACTTTGTATTATCCCAATTTAGAAGATGTGGTTTACCTTTTATAATACCTTCAATATCTCTAATTTCGCTTTGAAATAACTCATTGCCTTCAGCAAAATGTACTTCTTCTACGAAGCGATAGTAAGGCATAAAACCTTGTAGGTGTCTAGCAGCGCCTTTTAAAGCTTGCTTTGTTTTACTTGCACCTTCGTCTTTACCGCCAGTTCCAGTAGCAAACTCTATAACACCTTTAAGACTTTGTAGTGTTGGTATTTCTAACATTGTCTTTGCACCAGCTATTACATAACCAGCAAAGGATTCAAGAACATTTTGCTCTGTACCGTACATGATCTGGTCACTAATGTTACCTGCAACCATTGCAAAACGAGCAGCAGGGTCTAAACGTCTTATACCTACACCGTTAATACTGTAAGGTAGGAATTGATCTGACATGTTTTCTACATTAGCTCTGTTACGGTCTGTAGTGCCTTGACCTGTAATCATACCTGATCCAGCCATCATAAAGACACTTGCCCACATCATTGTACCTAAAGCTAAAGCAGCTTCTGCTTCAGCAGCAACTTGAGGGTTAGGTGAATTTAACCTTTCCCTTAAGCTCTTAGAAAGCATTTGTAGTGCTGGTGTGCGATCACCTACGAATGTTAAAAGGTTACTTGGAGTTCGTATAAAGGGTAAAAGCTGTGTAAATATAGGTGCTTTATTACGCAGTGTTGTACCTGCTCTACCTAAATCACCAAACACATCCTTAGCCATAGCGTTTTGGAATGTAACAACATTAGCTTCTTCTAAAGCTTCAGCAGCAATAGAACCTTGAACAGGTTGTATGCTGTTAGCCATATCATCAATATGCTTATCAATAATGTTCTTTGCTTGTACATTTGCTTTTTGTAAGGCTTCTGTAAAAGATGAACCTTCGTCTAAGTAACGCTCTATTAGTTTTTTACTAACAGTAGTTCTAAAAGCTTGCTGCTTCATAAACTCATCGGTACTAATCATTAACCGTCTACCTAATAGACGATTGAGGTTACCAAAGACATTCGCACCGTACATACCAAGGCTTTCGCCTTTTTGTTTTCCTAAAGTGCCGATAGACATATCACGGTCACCTACAATTACACCATTACCTGCTTTACCATCAAAGGCATCAAAAGCAGTACGGTAAGGCGAAATAGAACCTCGTGAGGTGTTTAAAGCGTGTAAGAAATAACCTGCCGACTCGTGTATATGTTTAATTTGTAAAGCTTGCTCAACCATAGCTGAACGTACAGCTTTTGCATCGCCTGTTAATACTCCACCAATTCCTCGTTGCATTATACGATACTGGTGGTGTGCTAAGGATGATGCGGTGTTTACTGCAATCGTAGACCAAGCGCCTAGAATGTTATGTACAAACACATCGTTAGCAACAGCAACAGCTTTACTAACTCGGCTGACTTTAACGTCTTGCATATTTCTAATAACAGCTTTAGCTGCATCAACATCAGAAGTGTTTGCTATTTTTTGTATAAGGTTTGCTCTTTCAAATACACCTAGTTTCTGAGAAGCTAGTTCAGGGTCTAAACGACCTTGAGTAGCTTTAAGTACCTTAGCTGCATCAGATCCTAAAAATTCTATTTTAGTTGTTAGTTTTTCAAGATCACTATAGCGAGCCATAAAGTTTTCTGGATCAGCTTCAGCTTTCTTAAAGTTTTGCCACGCTACAGTCTCAGCAGTTTTAAGAAACTCAACGTAGTTGTTTTTGTTAACACCTGTTGGTATTGTAGTAGCGTCTGCCATTTTATTAACAAAGCGTTCCACAGTCAGTGGTTGTACAGTACCATCTGTTTTTACATCTCCTAAATCCCACGTACTGACCATTTTCTTAAAGTCTTTTTCCATAAGAGTCTGAGAGCTTTTAGGAGTCTTGTTTAACTGTACTGCTAAATTACCTGTGACTTGTTGTTTAAATGCGTCTAAACCAGCCTGACGAGATGCTTCATTAGCTCTACGATCAGTACCGTCACCAGCTACACGAGCAGCAATACGTTGTCCTAAAGCTTCTACGTTTTGTGCAGCTTGCTCAGGTGTTGTAACACCAGCTTCTGTTCTAGCTTTATCTACTGGTGGCTTATCCACTATAACAGTGTTTTCACCCATTACAGGTTCAGCTTTATTTCCAGCTTTCTTTGCGGCAGCACCTTTTACTGCACCCGCTGCTCCACCTGCTGCACCTCCAAAGAGTGTACCAGCAACAGAACCTATACCTGCTGATTTAAGGACGTTTTCTACTGATGAACCGTCACCAATACCAATTTGTCCTCGTGTGTCAGCATCGAAATGCCCATAAGCAGCGCCTTGAGCAGCTCCTTCTATAGCGCCCCATTTAGCGCCTTTACCAGCATAGGCAGCAACCGCCTTACGAATACCTAACTGAGCTACTTGCTTGGCTGCTTGACCCTGAAGAGTCCCATAACCGCCTGTAAATAAACCCATCCATGTAGCAGGGTCACGAATTATAGCTTCACCGTAATCAAAAAGGGCATCCCATTTGCTTACATTGTCTTTGTAAAAAGGAACTGTGTTATCCCATACGTTATACATCATAGCAACAGCTTGACGTTCTTCTTCGTTGAACTGATCACCAGCTAACTGACGGCCTAGTTTAAAGACGCTGCCAGTGTTTGCTGTTAAAAAACGCATATGGTCGTAGTATTCGTCTAAAGTTTTCTTATCGTCTCCGATTAAATCTTCACGTACTTTACCTGCTTTGTTGTTAGCAAAAGTTCGATAAGCGTTAAGGAGTTCTGGATTTTCTAAATTATCTTTGTACGATGTTTCTTCTTGCTTAATAGCTTCATCGTTTAACAGTCCTGCTTCATGGTAATCTGCAACTAGGCTCGCCTGTTGCTCTGGGCTTAGACGGTTAGGCGTTCTGTACGTCCTACCTCCAAACTCATATGTATATAACTTTGCCATGTGGTTACCTATTGGTTTGCTTCTTCACTTGTTTCTGTGATTGTAATAGAAAAGTCGGGAAACTGATCACTCGTGACAACAGTATCTCCAGTATCTGTTATTTCAATATTTTGTATGAATTCTCTTGTTAAGTTTCTTGGTGGTGGTGGTGGTGTTCGCTGAACAGCTTGCTCTGTTGCAGTATTTAGTGAGCCTATTTGAAAAGGCTTACGAGTGTCAGCTGTAGTAAATTTCCTTGTTTCAAACCATTTCTCAGACATCTCTATTAACTGCTCAGGTGTGGCTTTTTTATCAAGATTTTTACGCCAAAACTCTTCTATTTCAGCTACGTGTTGTGCCATATCTACGTTATAACCACTACTTTTATTAGTATTAATAATACCTATACCAAAATATTCTTCAAACTCTTTGATTATGGCTTTTTGTGTTTCTACAATCTGCTCGCTGTTTTCGTAGTATCTTCCCATTGCAATATCAATAGTCTTTTCAAACATTTCTCTGCCTTGGTAAGTTTTAAGCTTATTAAGCTTTTCTTGGCGGGCTTTGTTAAAATCTGTATTATCCTTATCTATGTTTTCTGTTACCCAATCAGAATAGTCTTTAAAAGCTCTGTTACTGGTTTCAGCTCTAACATTTGTTTGATCAAAGGCTTCGTCAATCTCAGCTTTTAAAATGTTTTGCTCATGGTCAGAAAAATTATCCTCACCTCTAACCCCTATTAAATTAGCTTTAGCTGCCTGATAAGCTTCATCGGCAGTGCTATGTTCTCTAACAGCTTTCATAACAAAACCTTTCTGCTCGCTCTGTAGACGAGCTTCTCTGGTTTCAACTGCTGCCTGATTAAACGCTATGGCTGCTTGTCGTTTCTCACGTAATGAATCCCAATTGGTACTACCTATGATTAAAGTTGGTTTACCTTTACCTTGTTGTAATGTAAGCTTTGCGGCTGCATCATAAAGGCTAGTGTCTATTTCACCTGTTTCTCCATCAGCAACCATGCTTCTTTCAACAGCACTTAAAAGAGCTTGGTTTATTTCTTTTGGTGAACGGCCTTCTGCTTTTAGCGTTTCCCTAAGATTAGACCAAGATTCTTGTGTGAGGCCGTCTGAACCTAAGGATTCAATTTCAGCGATCATTCGTGTTTGTCTTGCTCCAGCTTCATAGGCTTGGCCTTGCCGACTTACTGCTTCCCCTTGTTGTGTCAAATAGGGTTGTACTTTCTCTTCAAACTTTGGAGCAAAACCAACACCCTCGTAAACGGTATCATAGCCACTGCTTTCTAACCAAGCAGCTCTTTTTGTTTTTTCCCATGCGTAGTATGCTGCTGGATCGGTTAGCTGGTCTATACCTGACTTTATTGACTCTGCCTGTAAGTGCGCTTTATATTCACCCTGTGCTTTTGTTGCCATAGCGATGTTGTACTCTCGCTCTACAGCTTCTCTGCTGGTAAATATACTAAGGTTAGGATTAGCTTCGTCAAACTTCTTAACTTCTCCTGATCTGTATGCTTCATCTACTGCTCTAGCTTTATCTAACTCGGTAGAGGCATCTGTTAGAGACTTAGTAGCTCCTACAACTTGATTGAGAGCATCAGACAGTTGCTGTGCTTGTATAGCTTTTTCTCGGCCTTGACCACTCACAAAGGTATCTACGACTCTATTGGTTTTCTTTTGTGTTTGACCAAAAAGGTTTTTAGTCTGTACTGTTTGACTAATAGACTTTGCCATTTTATTTACCTTTTGCTAATTTGTAATTTGCAGCGCCTTGTGCAGCTTGAGAACCTGCTGTTAACAGTGTACCTGCTACGCTAGGTCGAGCTACAGAGTTAATACGTGATTGTGCTCTACTTGCTGATCCTACTTGATCCCAATATAGCTGCCTTGAATCACGATCTAGGTTCTGTGTAACTCCTTGGTTAGCTTCAAGACCTTGCCTCATAATGTCCCCAATGACACCTCCAGTGTTATCACTAGCACCAGATTCACCCATAGCGACTCTAGCTCTAGCTGCTGTTTCCATTGTTCTGCGGTTAATGCTTATCTTTTCTTGTGCTGCATCTTGCTGCTTCTGTGCAAATACCTCAGCCATCTGCTGGTCTTCTTGCATCTTAGCTTGGTTAGCCGCTTCAGCGTTTGCTGTGTATGCTTTACCTTGCTCGTGAGCAGCGTTTAGCGTACCTGCTACAGACATAGCAGATGAAATAGCTAGTAAGGTAGTTGGTTCACACATTTTTCTTAATCCTCACAAATTGGTAGAAGGGTTGTTTCCCTACTCCGTATTCTTTATCTAGTTTTATGAATTCAAATCCTAATGATTTAAGCCACCTCTTCGATACTGTATTGTCTACGTGAACGAAATTAAGCAAGAGAGGGTAGATAGTGTTCATCTCCTCTACCCATGTCTTTGCTTGGGGGATAAATTCATTTCTTGTTTCTATAATCTTATCTGTCCCTAGTAACCAAGGGCTGCCAAATATACCGTTGTTAGCTACACCGAACATTCCTACAACACTACCATCTTCATGTATGATTGAATTACACACCTCAGACGCATTGTAACACCCTTGAAGGGACTCTAGCGGAGTCAACCCATTACTATAGGTTATCTCCGTAACGTCCTGAGAACGCATGAGAGGGGCTATCTCACGACAGTCCGAAAACTCACTTTTTCTATAATGGTGTCCCATGCTATATCCTTTGTGATCTGAGTACGACAAACCCTTCCCACTCTGCCCTCTGAAATACTGAAGGAAGCGGTGAGGCATTTGTGATCTCTATTTTAGACTCTTTGGCTTGTGATTGAACACCGACCTTAAAGTTACCTGAAGTGTCTACTGCTGATTGATCGAGGACATTATCTAAATCGCCTAATAATCGACCAGTAAAGACTGCTGATACAGGATCACGATTACCGTTAGTTTGAGTAATTGAAAAAGACCCAGTGTCGTTGTATGTAAATGATATGGATCGTAGCTGAAATCTTGCTATATCCGAAGCATCACCTTGAGCTGGTTTAAAGACTTGCTCAGAGAGTTGATACTTAAAGGTGTATGGTATGCCACCATAGACGGGAACTGTAGAAGTACCTGCTGTTGTTGCTGTTACCTGCTCACCTTTAGAGTTGTAGTACACAAGGTTACTGTCAGTGTAGCCCATTGAAGGAGCGCCACTTGTAAACTTCTGCTGATGGTCAAGGTGCATAGGGTAAATATTAAGTAACTCAGGATCTAAACTTAAGGTCATATTTTCAAATCGACCATCTTCAAATATGATAAATATCTCTTCGTTATTAAAAGCAACGTGAGCAATGTTAGCATCAAATTTCCATTTAGACCAAGAGCTTTGTAAGCGCTCAGTCTCGTTCTCATACCACTTGTAAACGTATAACTCTTTTGCATCTGTTGAAGTTCGTACTAGCAAAAGGTTTTCGTTAGTAGAAGATATCATCTGCTTCACATTACCTGCAAGATAGTTTGGTACATGAGCAGTAATAAGGTTAGCATCTTTTACTTCTGTATCGCCTGTAGTGTAATACTCCCGTATTCCTGAAAATGTACCGTTCTGTACTGCAAAAAATACACTGTTACCAGCACCTACTGGACTTGCCCTTAAATCACACTCAAAGTTCGTAGAGGTATCTATAGACACTTCTGCTGGTGTGAGGAGCTGGTCAGCGGAGAGGGTAAACTGGTTAATCTCAGAGAACAGTAAGAGCTGCTCTTGGAATGGTACAGCAGCCTTCAGTATCGATACTTCATTTTGGCTGACTGCTACATCAATAGGAGCAGAGTCCAGAAGTGTTCGTACAGTTGTTCTAAAGAAGTTAAAGTAACCGTTGGCTTCGCTGAAGATTACATTTTCATTTGATAGGAAACCTAAACGATTGCGGTGGAAAAATACATCGTTAATCTTTCCTCCAACAAAACTTGGAAAAGGATTAGTATCATCATCACCTGCTTTTCTTTCATCCCACGCACCTGTAGTAAAGCTGAAGCTTTCGTCAGCATTTTGTAATAAGGTGTGGGGCATAGTGGAAGTATCGAAAGAATGGTATATAGCAGCATTAGGTCTTGAAGGTGCTGGACATTCTTGCCAATTTCCTGAAGACGTGAAGCCTGAATACTTAACGTAAAAATTATCTTCCTTTTTTTGATTGTCACCTACTACTTGAATAGTAAAATCAGGTGTTGCGTTTTTTGGAAGGTCTGTAAAAGCAGCCGCAGTATCTTTATGAGCAAATAAATTTCTACCACCATCGTCATCAGACACTATCATACTAAAATCATCGGTGTTGTTTTCCATAATAAAATAAGGAAAAGATCCACCACCTTTTCTAGTAAAACCTGTAGGTGGAGTAGTGATAGTAACCCCAGTGAAAGTACCCATGCGTTGAATAGCAGTACCTCTGTTAGCTATTGAGCTGGTTGTACCAGATATAACGCCCATTATATAGCCTGTTTGCAAACTTTCAGCATCATCTCCATCGCTACCGTCATCTGATGTATACGTTCCAGTGCCATTAGTTACATTACCTGTTGCTGGATTTCCTGTTAAAAGGTGGCAAACATATCTTCTTGCATAATTAGCTTGTTTTAAATAAAACATACCTTCAAAAGGTCTTGGGTTACTTGGGGAAGTTTGATCTTTAGCCACAACTTTTTCTTTATTTACATAGAACGTGTAGTCAGCCACAGAGGTTGCTGTGACTTGTTGGTTGTTGAGGCTTGTGCCAAAGTATGCGCTAAGTGTAGCTGCATCTGAGTTAGTAGCTATTTGTGATCCTGCTGCATTCCAACTTGCTACACCTGACTCGTACCGAAGTCTACCTTCAATGTCATAGACGTAGAGTTTAGGAGTTGCTGGCACAAGAATAACGGTAAACTGTTCCGCAGCACTTCTCTTGTACGTGTGGATGTGTGCTGTTGATAGTTCAGTAGCTGTTAAGTAAGTGTTACTATTAGGGCTACCTGTATTTAACTTTCTTTTAAACTTCGTGGGTGGGCGTTTCTTTAAGCCTTCTACTATATCAGAGTAACCGTTTTCCTGTACTTCTCCTTGGCTTGCTAAACGTAAACTAGGGGGCTGTTGAGAAATCCCGTTGATAAAGTTAGGAATGCTTTTAGAAACTAGAGCCATTTGAAATCACCTTTGTGCCGATGTGTCGGTCTAAAACACTCGCTGTGCTGTAGTCATCGAATATGTTGTAATCAGCGTTGTCCCCTTCCATTTCTTGTAAGGCAAACCATGCTTTTTGTTCATCATCTCTATTCATTTTTGACAGAGTGTCACTTCCTACCACTCGCTCTTGAAAGATACGAGCTGCTTTGATAGCAATATAACGTCTTGCTATTTCTGGAAGTAAGTCAAAGGATAATAAGACTACAACATCTAGCTTGAGAGCTTTGCCTATGTTGTAAGTATGGTTTACTTTATCATACATCTTATTACCACGTTGTATGTATTCGTTCTTAGAGCTTCTAAACTTATTCTCGCTTTGCGCTAAGTCAGCTCTTACAATCTCCGTAGGGAGAATAACATTGCCGCTGGAGTCAGCCGCAACGGTGTAATCTGGTTCAGAGTTAAAGTTCCATCCGTGTGATTGAACATCTCTGGAAACATTCTTGAGGATGGTCTCAGCAGTCTCAGCATCTAGCAAACCAGAGGCTAGGTTGTTTACTGGTGCTTCACCAATAGTAGAAAGCATAATGTTTACTGCTTCTAGTTCTGTTGTTGGAGTTGTCATGTTTACCTCAATGAAAAAATAAAGAGAGAAGCACCCCCGAAGGGATGCTCTCAATAGGATAGCTTATGCTACTAATGCAATAGCTGATTTACCACGTAGTCTGTTGTGACCCATAGCGTACTTAGCTACCATTAATGTACCTTGACGGTCGATCTGGTATTCAGATTCAACACCCAAGTCCATTAACTTAACTGTAGCAGCCGCATCTTTAGTAAAGATAAGACCTTTTAAGTTAGGATTATAAGTACCAGCGCCACGATATTTGCCAGCATTACCAGAACCAGCAGTGTCAGCTAGTGGGTTAGGAGTCTTCTCATCCGCAGTTGGTAAGTGGTTAGACATTAATACTTTAACGCCACCAATAGTAGGAGCAGCTTTCAAAGCAGCACTACCGTTACCACCGAAGTCACGGTTCATAACTGCTAAGTCAGAGCCAGTATTGAACAACTTGTAGTAAGTCTCAGGAGTAACTACCAAGAATTTCTCGCCACCTACATCATGCTCATCAAACTTTTGTAGAGCAGCAAATACACCGTCTACAAAGTTAGCAGCAGTGAAAGATGCAGCACCTTCATCAGCAGTACCAGCGATGTCGATTTTACCAGCTTCACCAGCCGCACCACCAACGTCACTGTCAGTGTCAGACAAAGCAGCGAAGTCATCATTAGACCAGTAACCAGATGAGTCACCGTTAGCGACAGCAGCGCCAGTTGCTGATTGATAGATCATAGAGAAGATGTTGCGGTCAGCAGCGTTTGCTAACGCATTACCCATCTCTTTACTGTAAGTAGATCGAACTTCGTAGTGGTTGATAGCTTCATCAATTTTAGGAATGAAAGCTGCACTCAATAAGAGGTCATCTACAGTTACAGTGATCTCACCGTGAGAAACTTTGTCACCAAAGACTTGTTCACCAGCAGTGTGGTAAGCAGCATCAATTGTACCGATGCTTGGGAATTGGGCAGAACGCCCGTTCTTAATTGTGCGAACTCTGTGAAGAGGCATCGCAATGTTCTTTTCTTCAAAAGAGGTCAGAACCTCACCAGCGAACTGGCGAAGGAACAAAGCGTTGACATTTGTGCTGCCAACCCCTGCTCGACCTAATCGTGATACACCGCCTGTTGCAGTGTTATTATCAGACCATGCCATAATATTTTACCTTTTAGTTAAATGTTTAAATGAATGAATAATTCTACTCAGCCACTTAACACTAATCCGTTCTCTGAGATTATCCTCCTCGGAGGGTCAAAGGTAATTGTACTTGTGTTGTCGTTTCTTTTGGAATTAAAAAAGCCTCCCGAAGGAGGCCAAAGAGACTATTGTATGTTACCGCTACGCCCTAATTTGTTTGTAACGGTCTGGCGATATGCTGGATCACTTTCGTATCTGGGATCACTCATGTCTCTTGTGACTTCTGCCCAAGATTCATAAACACCGCCTGTCGAAGTAGTAGCTTGACCACCAATTAACGATGGGTCTACACCTTCAGCAGCTTGATACCTTGATCTTAATCCTGACACTGCCAGTTGTACCATATCAGTGTCTCCTGAGTCTACAGCTCGATCATAAGCAGCTATCTCTTGTGGAGACATATTGTCTGCTGCCCAGTTAATCATTTCGCTGTAAGCTTCTTGCCCGCCTACGCTATCGTAGACTGCCTTTTGGTAGTTGTTGACAAGAGCTTCCTGCCCTTGTATCCAACTATCTACCAAACTCTGTGGAAAACCTGCCTCTTCTAACGCACTGTATGCGTCCTCGGACAAGCCTCCTAATTCGTTATACTCTTGTTGAAAGACATCAAAGTCTAACCCTGAGGCATCGAGTGCTGTCTCAACATCACCTACATCAGTATTTTCGTCATACTCTACATCTTCATCAACAACTTCATCTTCGTATTCGTATTCTTGTTCTGGCTCATCACCTTGACCTAGTTTTTGTTCTAGGTTGGCGTAAGCTTCTGCCATATCTTCAACAGAATTAAACTTCTCAGGTAACCACTCAGGACGTTCTCCTTGGTTAGGGTCATTGTTAGCTTCAAGTTGCTCACCCTTTTCTACCATCTCTTGAACGTACTCTGGTGACTCACCTGTATCTTGGTATGTATTTAAATTCTCTGTACTCATACTATAGTCTCTTTAGTTTAAAGTTAAGGTCGCTTACCAGTTTTATTCCACTTGTTCATGTACTCTCGTAAGCTTAAGCCAGAAGCCTTCAACTGCTCTCTAGTTACATTAGCTAGTTTCTTGCCTTTATGCTCAACTGTCTTACTATTGCCTACACCAAATTTACTTTTCTTATATTTTGGATTTATTGGTTTAGGTTTAGGTTTAGGTTTGGGTTTGGGTTTAGGTTTGGGTTTAGGGTCAGGCTTCTTATTTGCTAGATTAGCCTTCGGGTTTTTAAACTTATACTTTTCCAAACCTTTTTGAGTCTTAAGAACTTTCTTGCTACCTGCTTCCCTTCTTTCCTTAGAAGACCCTTTAAAATCTCTAGTGTCCCTATTGGTGCTTGCTGCGAAGGCTGCTGGTACACTTGCTGCTCCTGCTACGCCCTTAATAGTTAAACCTTTTAATCTGTTTCCAAATCTTTTAAGCCTACCTTTTAAACTGGTATCACTTCTATCTATTACGACAGTTTTAGGATTAGGTTTAGCGTTGGCGGCTTTTTCTTTAGCAGCTTTAGCTCTTGCCTTACCATCTTCAACTACCTTTTTCTTATTAGGAAATGTTTTATTCTCTGCTGCTATTTGACGTTGCCTAGCAGTTTTCATGTTTTCTCTGATGATTGCCTGACGAGTTTTTACATCTTTCATCTCAGCAGCTTGTTGAGCACGAGTTCCTTGTTTAATACGGCTCTGTACTTTTGCCTTACTTTCAAGCTTAGCATTGTTTTTATTAGCCTTAGCAATACGCTCTTTCTCTGCTTTACTTGCAGCAGCATCGTGAACTTTCTTTTGACTAACAGCCTTAGGTTTTGTCTTAGGTCTTCCTCGGCCAGTAGGTTGTTTCTTTGCTGGCTCTTTCATCTTATGCTGTTCAGCTTTTTTCCTAATATCTTCTCTTTTTTTAGCGGCTCTGCTTTTCTTCCTTGCTTCAGCTTTCTTTTCTGCTTCTGTCACTGGTTTCTTTCGTAATCTAGGAGCTTTAGCCATTATTCTTCCTCGCCTTGTTGCTGCATCATCCCAGACTCGACCGCACCTTTAACGGCAGGGGCTACGCCCTTCTCGGCAAGTTTCATCATCTGTTGTTGTTGCATCATTTGTTGTTGTTGCTGTTGCTCAGCCTGTAGTTCTTCAGGTGTTTTAATCAAACCTAAAGTATCAATACCTAAAGAAGCACCTAAGCGATCAATGTAATCATCTACATTTAACTGCTGTGCTATTACTTGTTGACCAAGCGGTTGTAAGTATTGGAGGAACGCTGACAACTTGTTTAAGTCTTGCCCACGACCAAGGGCTTCTAAGCCTGTTACTATCTGAGGCTTGAGAGTGTCCTTAGGGAACTTAGGCATCTTCTTCTCATCTTGCAATTTAGCGAGTAGCAAGTTTACAAGGGGAAGTTGAAACTCTTGGGAGAGTACAGAGTAGATACCACCGAGAGCAGTTTCTAACTCTTGAGCCATGTAGCGCACTTCTTCTGCTGTTACTCGTTCAGCTTGACGCTGGACTGAGCTATTAAGTAAGAAGGCAAACGACAAACGCTCTGAAATTTTTTGCATAGTTTCTTGGGCAACTCGGAAGTCGTTAAACTTATTAGCCTGTAGTGTTGTCACATCGTTAGCATCACCTGAGATGATACCACCGTTAGGGCTGTCAGCAATGTTGCGTATCTTGGTTGTACCGTTAGGTCTAACTAAGAATAATAATTTAGCACTAGCTGCACTGCCTTCCACGATTGCACGAGTTAAAGCTTCAAGAGATTTTAAGTCACCTATTATCTCTTCGCAATATGAACGACCGTAGTCGCTACCATCGACAGCTATAAATCGCAAAGGCATCCATGGAAGTTTGTCTTCTGGATAAGATCCTAGCGACTTAGGTATGACAATACCTTTGACTTCTTGATGAATAGTAAACTTCTTGCCATCACGCTTTACGCAAGTATATAAGTCACATTCTTTTTTATCTACTGTTTCTTGATACTCAGGGCTTTCTAACAAAGCTTCTTGGACTTCTTTGGGAAGAGCATCATAAGCAATCGTTTCTTTAGTAATGATCTTAAGAACACTGCCCATTGTATCTCGGCTGACAACGTAACGATCAAGTCTAAATACCTTCATGCCTCCATTCTTTGGCATATGTACAAGAGCATTGCCTGATACGATAAGCTGCTTAAGAGCCTCGAATGTCGGTACTCGTATCGCTTTAGTTTCTATAACTTGAGCAGCGCTACGTTCAATCCTTCCTAAAGCTTCTTCAGCTTTACCACGCCCTTCTGCACCTAACTCAATGAGATTATAATCATCAATGGTTAAGCGGAAGAATGGGCTGTTAGGTGGGAGGAGAGTCATTAGCAGCTTAGAGGCAAGGTTGTTTACACCTCTTGCCCCTACTGCTTGATAAGGAGTGTCGTACTGGCTAGTCCCATTATGACCTTCAGGAGGCATTAGTGTTGGGATAGTTAATTCAGCACAAGCTCTTGCTCGTGTCAGAAACGCATCACGATCTGCCGCCATGTGTTCATAAGCTTTGGCTATACCTTGATCGTTATTCATAGGTTAATCCTTAGTATTTACTTGCTATGTTTAAGCCTGTATTTATTTTCTTTTTTGTAGGTTTAGCTGCTTGAGCTATTCCTAAGTCTCCAGCCTTTTTTGCCATACTACCACCAAAGGGGGTAGAGCCAGACTTAATTGCGCTGCCTAGCGCACTATCTGATACTTTAACCTTGGCTTTTCTTTTTCTCATTTCATTTGCTGCTAATCCTACCATACACATAATAAACCTCACGCTACCTTATTAATTGTCAAGCCTGAGCCTTTTGACGAGGATGCTACTTGAACACCTGAACCTCTTCGGAGCTTCTTCTTACCCAAGCGTTTCTTCTTCATCTGTGTAGCGGTAGAGTCTACAGCATTCTCGATTTCATCAGGGGCTTGGTTGGGTGTTGGGGCGGGGGCTGGTGGTTTAGGAGCTTTGGGAGTACTTGGCATACACATAATTTTTCTCATCATTTGTTTGTGCGTCCTCGTACATAAACTCCATACGTTCGATGACGGATTGTTGACCCTGTAAGTAGGCTATATGTTCGGGAGTTTGACCTACTTTAGTGGGTAATTTGTTGGGGTAAATCCCCTTAAAATGCTCTAATAATTCTTTAGATATATAGAATTTTTTCATAGTTGTTTCTCTAATACTGCACCTTTTAAACTCTGTTAATAAAATCAAGGACTTATAGGAAAGTGTAACCAGACGTTAGCGATGATATGGAGGCAGGTTATTACCTCCAATATCACTATCGCTTTAGCCTTAGATTTCACACTGACCAGCTACACAAGCTAATTCCTGTGTCCCTGTCGTGGTGTCTTCTTTCTCAAACTCACCTAGTTTATCCCACTCAATATCTGAGGGCATTTCTAGCTTGAGCTTATTGTACGTTTCTTCATCAATAGCCTCGTAAGGGGCTTGCTGATAGACGTGATCAGTGCGGGGTAGAAAGCTAATACCTGAGCAGCTATCCAACCTGTCCCATAACCATTGACCTGCTGCTAGGAACTCAGCATCAGAATAGTAAATAGTTACACTTGGCTTATGCTCACACCAGTTGTCCTGATAGACCTCCCACAGATCAAGCTGTGTCTGTACGTTCAGCTCGTCAACACTGACAGCACCGACAGGAGCTTTGATGGGGAACGAGAACACATAGTTCTCATTGTTCATTACATCCTTCTCCCAAGGTACTCCAGCATTCTTAAGAAACGCTGAGATAGGGTCTTTCCCATCTGAACGTACTCGTCTGATGTAGTACGGAGAGAACCTAGCGTGTATGCCTGACGCACTATCCACTAACTGACTAACTGTACCTGATGGTTTCACACAAGTAATAGCTGTTGACTGATTAACACCTAAGTCATTCGCCCATCGCTTGTTAGTGTCAATCGCTACCTGCTTGAGCCTAAGTAATATATCACTGAGTATAGGCTGGTTAGGATGATCAAACCATGTACCACTTGTCTGCTTACCTGAGAGTACCGAGTGATCCATGATGCCTGTCATGCTGACACCAAGTAGACACTCCTCTGCTGTGTTCTTCTTCCAGACAGATCGCACGTAGCGGAAGTCAGTTAAGGTAGACTGTAGTGTTCCTAGTATGGTAGCAATCTCAACCTTACGTTTTAAATCATCAAAGTTATCTGTTGCTCGTACCACTACTTCGGATAAGTTACATACCTGAGCTGACCTTAAGATGATCTCAGAGCAAGGGTTAGTCCCAAACGCATGATCTACTTCTCTCCGTCCACTCTTCTCTGCTTGTTTCTTTGCAGCACTCCTAGAGAAGATACCACGCTCACCAGCCTTAGACTTATAGAGAGCAGTCCACTCTTCCAAGAAGGTTTCAAAGTCTGGCTTGTCTGTGTAAACAGCGCTGTTATTAGCAAGCGCCCTTTGTGTATCAACTTCCCACCAATTACCAGACTTAGCATGACGCATCCGATCATCACTAAGGTTAGACAAACTAATAAGCGCAGACCTACGGACACCACCAACGACAACAATCTCTGCAATCTTGCATACAATATCATGACATTCTAAGCTAGTAAGCTTCCTCCCAGCAGCAGATTTAAAAGTGGCAACAGTGAAATTAAACAAAGCAACAAGAGGATCAGCTCCAGAGCTACGTCCTCCGAAGGTCTTAAGCCTTTCACCTTTTTGACGAAGGCGGCTAATATCCCACGAAGGTATCTGACCCGAATACAAAAGGCTAACCAGCTCACGAAAAGCCTTAGCCCAACCGATTTTAGAGTCTTGTACAATGATTGTAGTATCTGTTTCATGGAACTCTTCTGCTACCTCTGGTAATTTGTTTACTGATTGCCGTTCTACTGAGAATCCTACACCTGTACCACACATCAGGACATAGAGTATCTCATCGAACACCCTAATATTATCTACTGCTACATACGAACAGTTAAAACCAGCCATGTTATCTCGGTCTAGTGCCTTACCTGCCGTCATCAAACAGCGCATGGATGGCATGACATCTTGATTGTAGATGGCCTTGTATAACATCTCGCTTGTATCATAATCTATCTGACCTCTAGCAACCCAGAAGTCTGTGTAACGTCTTACGGTTTCTGCCCAAGTCTCTCGTCTGTTATCTTCTTCTCGCCAACGAGCGTACCGTGACTTGTGTATGTATTGTTGATATGAATCCATCATCGTTTATCACCAGACCCTTTCAGTGTTCCCCTCTTTTGACGAGATAAAAGTTTGTCAAGATTGTTAAAGGCTACATCACTTAAGTTTATACCAAGCCTGTCTGCTAAGACTGCTAAGTACCAGAACACATCACCTATCTCTCCTGCCATGTCCTCTTTGAAGTTGGCTGGTTCACCATCTCTTATTTTCTTTTTCAATTTACCAGCTACCTCACCTGCCTCAGAGCAAAGACCTAGAGCGAGGTACTCTAGGGCTTGGTCTTCGGGGAAGATAGCTGTTAAGTTACACTTGCTTTGATAGTAGTCAAAGCCCTCAAACATTCCGTTGAGGTAATCATAATTCATTTCCATTATTCCCACTCCCCTTGATGCTCAGTGCATAGTTTTATAAAACAATCCATACACACAGAAAGCTCTTCGTACTTTTCTACCTGTTCTTTTTCATTACACGCTTCGCACTTCATTACCAGTTAACCCCTTTTGTCTTTTCCATTAATTCAATCATTTTGTTTAGATACCAAATTGCTTTGCGAGCATCCTCAATAGGCTTGCCCTTTTCCCACAACCTAGAGCCTGTGTATTTAATCACATTACCGTGACAGTATGAGATAGCCTCATAGTCACCTAACACATCAACGATGTAATCAATGGTTTCTATCTCGCCTTTGTTATAGTGAGGGGGTTCGTTTACTAAATCTACGCTGCCCATAACTTCACCTCCTTTGTCTCGAAGTTGTACTCTCCGTTACGTAGGATACGTGCGAGCCTTGCGTTCTCGATTGCGACTTCTTCACTGAGGCCATGCTTTTCAAAAGTTTTAACAACAGTTTCCCATGTTGATCCATGTTGTTCTAGTATTCGATCAGCTTTAACTTTACCTACAGTGGGACAACCCTTGTAGTTATCAATGGAGTCACCTATCAAGGTTTGGGAAAAGAAATGATAATCGGCTTCATCCTCTAACACCTCTACAACCTTACCATCAATCAAGTGATAAGCAGGGATAGTGAGCAAGTCTTTATCAGCAGACCAGATAACTGTGTTGGCATCACCACTACCTAAAATTCCAAGTAGGTCGTCAGCCTCCAGCTTATCCTCAGAACGGCCATTGTACTTTTCCGTCAAATATTTTTTAGCAAAATTTAGGAGCATGGGTTTGCGTGTACCAGCTCTGTTCTTCTTGTAGTACGGAGCTACATCTTTACGATATAACTTGTCGCCAGACAAACAGGTTATAACTTTAGTACACATGGACTGCTCAATGATTTTAGACATGAACTCTTCTATCCCACCAATGACATCTTTCTCATGGGCGTGGAGTGTCCATAAACCATCTCCCCAATCTATAGGAGTTTCAGCGATGGTAGCTGCTTTGTATGCAACGATGTCCCCATCGACTAATAGTGTTCTATCTATCATCTTCATCCCCCATTATTTTTTTAAACTCTTTTTCATCCATACGTTCCATCATTAGCCCCAACTTTGCTAACCTATATTCTATCAAGGATTGTCCTAACCACCTGATACCCAAGGATATACTAACAAAAGCAAAACTAACAACGAGGATGATATTAAGTATGTTGTATTCCATCGTCACCTCTTGTGTGATGTTTTTGAAAACGCATCTTTCTAGTCTTAGCGTCAAAGACAATGTATTGGACACCCATTTCTTTTTGAAGCTTAGTCCTACCACTAGCGTTAGTTGTATAATCACTACTGTTAGACTTCACATCAAATAGGTATACTTCATTGTCTTTAATACCTACCATATCAACAGCGCCTGTTGACCCTGCATTGTAGAAGACTTCAAAGCCTTCATCCCATAACCATGTAATTGCATATAGTTCTGCAAGGTCACCTATCCTACTCTTATCAGTGAGTGTCTGCCCAACTCGTTCCGATTTGATATTCGGAGTCAAGCGGACATTTGAAGTTAAAAGTTCGCTCTGTTTCTTTAATGGCCTCTTTAGTGATTGCACCAATAGCATCCTCAAGCCCTTTTTTAACCAAGATTTGAACTTCATCGTGTACAAACGCCACTATCGAAACTTCTTCGTTAGTGTAGCCTTTACTTCTTATCATATTTTCTACAGTTGCATACCACTTCTTACAAATGATAGCCCCTGCTGATTGAAGTAATGTATTCAACGCTGCATGGGGGTGACGGATAGGTATAAGCCTACCGTCTAAACCGTTAATAAACTTATCCCCTTGCTGCTGTTCTAATCTCATGTTTAGAGCTTCTGTTAGTTTCTTTAACGCAGGAGTCTTAGCTAGAAAGCGTTTCTTAATCTGGCCTCCCTCCTTTGCACCCTTGCCAATGATCTGGCCTATCTTCTCGTTACCTGCACCGTACAAAAAGCCGTAAATAAATGTCTTAGCTTGAGGTCGTGTATCAAGCCCTGCCGCTTCTTGGTTGGCGGTGTGTATATCACCTTCAAGTATCTCTTTACCATACTTACCACCATCATATCGGTTCATGTAGTGTGCTAGACACCGCAACTCAAGTCCGCTTGCGTCTGCTCCAAGCAATGAGTAACCTTCTGGGGCGTGGAACAACTCCCTACATTCCTTGCCAAAAGCTGCTCCTGTTGATGGGACTTGTGCCACGTTAGGGTCGCTATGTGTACAGCGAGAAGTGACAGCACCCATGTGGTTAACACGCCCATGAATACGGCCTTCTTTTTCGAGCTTAAGCCACGCTTGTTTCCCATTTCCTAATTGTCCTAATCTTTTGTTCAACATTAAATACTCTGTCAGTAGACGAGCTTCGGGCATATCAATTCCTGCCAGAATTTTTTCGTCAATTTTTGGGTCACCTGACGGAGTAAACTCTTTTGGCTTCCAACCTTTCTTCTGTAGTCTGTCTGCTATCTGTTGTCTAGATGCAGGGTTGAATGGAATAACTTTCGTTTTCGTTTTCAACTCGACTATCGTTGGAGGTAGGTTATCAACCAACTCTGTCTCTATCTCTTGCTTACGTGCTGATAGTTTCGTGTAAAGCTGTTGTGCCTTATCGACATCAAAGGGAAACCCTGTGTGTTGCTGCTTGATGAGAAGTCGGTTCATCTCATGCTCTAGCTGCATCGGTTCTTCAGGGTAGTTCTTTTGCTTTATCAACTCATACAGCTTGACGTTCAACGCTACGTCTTGTACGCAATACTCAAGCATCTCTGGCGTGTAATGCTCCCACGCACCGTCATGCTCTCCGTAATCACCTTTGTTAAACTTTAAGCGTTGTCCCCAAGCCTTAAGAGAGTGCGAACCAATTAAATTACTATCAACAGTACGTTTAAGTAAGTCTTTCTCTTTGAGGTTAGGCCATATCAACCTTGATGCAACAAGTGTGTCGTATACTTGTCCATAGTAGTCGAAGTCATAGAGCTTTTTTAACACAGGCAGGTCGTAAGCCATGATGTTGTGACCACCAATAACCCCACCATAAGACTCTTGTTCCTTTAAAATATCTAATGCGACATCTAGTTGTGTTGGGTCGAACCTCCAGACATTGCCTGAGTTAGTATCCTGCATCACAATACAGTGAACAGCCGTCACGTCATCAAGTAAGTTGTCTGCTTCTAAATCAAATATAATCATAATACCCTCTCGCTGGAGTGGAAATCCCCGAACCGTTCGGAGCTTAATGTTTAGTTTCTTGTGCTGCTAGTTCTTCTTCATAAATTTCACAGAACTCTCGGTACGTTGGTATCTCTTCTGAGCCTATAGCTAGTAACATCTGTTTAAGTATTCTGTAAGCTGCCATAACTTTTAACTCATTAACTTCTTCATAATCTTCTAACGACATAGCCTTCCCCTAAAATGGTACATCATAATCTTCAGCCATACGACCTGTCTCTTTCGAGTAGATCAACTGACCTGCAACTCCTGTCTCGCCACTCCATCGGTTCTTGAGTATGCGTAGTGTGGTCTTGTTAGAATCTTCAGGGTCTTGCTGATTACGTTCAAGACCAATAACAATATCGGACAACTGACCTATTGCTGCTGAACCTCTAAGCTGAGACAACGAAGTGACGACACCTTCTTCGTGTCCCTTGTCACCTGATGGTCGTCTTAGGTGTGAGACAACAATCATACCAATGTTAAGCTCCTCTGTAATAGAGCGAAGCCTAGTCATTAATGTGTCTATTGTCCTACGTTCATCACCACCATCCATACCACTAACTACAATACTAATGTGATCTAGGATAATGTACTGACAACCACAGCCACGAGCAAGGTAACGTATCTTACCTAACAAGTTATCTGACTCAGTAGAACCCCAGTGATCATACATGAACACTCGGCCTGTTCCTAGAGTAGCATCAAAAGCTTCCCTGAGTTCAGCCTCACGCACATCTTCAAGATGCACGAGCTTGTTCAAGTGTAAGGACATCAATCCCTGAGCTGTGCGTTTACTGGATTCCTCCAACGCAACATAGCCTATGGTAGCGCCCTCGTTCAGTAGATGATATGCAAACTCTCGTGTGAGTTGACTCTTACCTAATCCTGATCCTGCTGTTACAGTAACTATCTCGCCTAACCTACACCCACCTATCTTTTCGTTTAAAGCAGAGTAAGGGTAAGGTACAGTGTGTACGTGTTTCTCTGTTGATACCTCTTCCCACAAGTCAGCACCGTTGATGATACCGTCAGGTTGGAAACTCTTTGCACCCCAGAACGCATCGATTAACTCAGCAGTACGACCTGCCATAAGCATATCACTAGCATCCTTGAGGGGTAGTTTAGCTATCTTCGCCTTACGAGGAGAGAGTAGAGCCGCACACTCAAGTGCTGCTTTCTGGCCTACCTCATCGTTATCAAACATAAAGACTACAGAGTCAAAACCCTCTAGCCATTCGATAGCTTGTTTGATGTCACGCTTAGCACCAGCAGCTCCTGTCTTAACGGAGACTACAGGCCACTTATGCTCGAAAGCTTGAGACAACGACAATGCGTCCAGCTCACCCTCAACTATTGTGATTGACTTCCCTTTGTCTCTCCAGAGCCATTGTCCGTAGAGACCTGCTTCTTTGAGGTTACCTCGCACTGAGAATTTTTTTCCTGCCATCCGTACTTTTTGACCGACAGTTTCGCCTTGCGGGGTTTTGTGATTTGCAATCTGCGCTGTCTTACCATTGACCTCTCCAACTAAGTAGTCCCAGAACTGGGTTGTCTTTTGCGTCAGCTTTCTTTTTGCTAAATGTTCACTCGTACCTGTTACAAAATTGTTGGGCTTCAACTCTACCACTTTAGCCTCCTCTTGGGATTGCCCGTATGTTTCACACGCAAAGCAATACGTGTGTCCGTCAGAGTACAAGCTGTTTGCATCTGACGAACCACACTTATCACAAGGAGTGTGCATTATAAACTCACTCTCCTGAGAGCCACTCATCTGGAATAATTTCCTCCGCATATATAAACCCATGTCTTTCTGCCCATTCAGCACAAGTCATTTTAGTGCCATCTTTTCGCCTCTTAGCACCTTGCACAGTGCTGTTGTTCCTTTGAAATAAAAAACGTATGTCCAAATCAGGGTGTTGTTCCTTCATGCTTCTCATCTTACGTTGAGCATCTTGTCTAAAGTAACCCTTCACCTCAATGTACATATCACCTATTTTTAAATCAGGTATGTAATTACGCTCGACCACATAGGGCAGCTTACAAGGTTCATACTCATAAGCCACCCCTCTGGCATCGAGGTTCTGCTGAACACGTTCTTCTAAGGTTGACCTAGAAGTCGCCTTCATCAGCAAATACCTCCTCTTGGGCGGTTTCATTTGTGGTGGGGGCAACATAACCGTCCTCTTCATCGAACACGGAGCTTGCGGAGTTACCGTATTCAATAAGATCAATGACCTGAACTGCCTTCAGGCGTAACGAGACACCAGCTTTCTTCGTGCTAGGCATGACGTAGGGTACAGGTTCAAAGGCAACCTTCACCTTAGACCCGTTACCAATAAGGACACTCTTGTCCATTGGCTTAACCTTAGCATCAAACACGGCAGGTTCTTGTTCGTAGTAAGTGCCATCACGCTTTCTTACTTTAGCTTTCAACTTAAACTTGAACTCTACATTACCAGTATCATCTCCTGTTTCCCTATCATAGACAGGTTGACAAACAGGTTGTGTGGTCAGCGTGTTCTTGAGGCGTGGGTCTTTTTCCACAGCTTCTGCAAACTTCGCTTGAACTATTGATTCTAGTTTCTCACACATCTGAGCAGACTCAGCTACAGGCATTTGGATGTTGATGGAATAATCACCATCTGGATTAAACTTCGTGTCAGGCTCAGTTACCTTTGCCCACATAGCTGTACCTGCAATCTTCATAATATTTTTAGCCATATTTAATATTTCCTATATAGTTTAGTTGAATGGGGGAGGGCTATACTGCACCTTTTGGATTAGGCGAAAAAATAGTCACTCCGTAACACTTCATTTAAGTCAAGGTCTCCTTTCTCTGGTGGTTGTGGAATAACCACATCATTCGGTAACGTGGTTACTGCGGATTCGTAGATACTGAGAAGTACGTCATTGTCTTGATATAGTTTGACAAAAGCCTCTCGTAATCTCTTGTTTAATAACGGCATATTGGTGCTGTGTGTAGCGTATGAGTCATGCACCATTGCAAAGTCAATTATACCATCCTTGAGACACTCATGTACAGTCATGGTCAAAGCTGCTGCATCAAGTGAATGGACAAAGTTAGGGCTAGCTCCTGACAGAACCTTACGTTTGTCTATGGTGTCCATGATAGCCTCGTTGTAGCTTAGCTGAATTATTGACCCACTGATATGTGACTTCACCCTTCTCTTTCTGTTCTCTTTGTAGTCTTGTCTGACAACTAAGTTAGTCGGTGTAGTCCAAGAGAATATAAAACCATTCTCAACATACAGCTTAGCTATCTCCTTGATATAATTCATAGCACTAAATGCTGAGACAATGACTTCGCCTATCGCTTGCCATACAAAGCCTGAAAGGTAAAACGATGGTTGGAAAAACTCATCATTCCAAGGGTTGTTTCCTTTACATTTCTCCTCCAGAGCCTCCTTGATGTACTCCCTACAGGCATGACGAGTGCCACTGTAAGGTACGATCATCACTGAACGCTTGGTGAGTTTACGACAAATGCCAACTTGTAACAGTTGCCTAGCCATTGGATCGCTTTGTTGCTCTAGTAACTTGGTTGTTCTTCGAGCAACATCAGCATAAATATCCTGAGGCTCATCACTAGGGGTCAGATTAACCGCACGACCCCCTTCAGAGTCCCTGAGCATCGCTGAGAGGTGCTGTAATCCATTACATGATCCATCACTAGCGCAAGGCAAACGTGTCTCATATGGCTCTCCAAAGTCTCTCAGACGTACCTCATTATACTTTGCCCACTCAGCACACCATGCCAGTGCTTGCCAAGGTTTGTCAGCCTCTTGCCACCACTTACATTCATAAGGGTTATTATAAACAGCAACAGCATTTTCTATATTCATATATGCCCACATCTCACGCTCTTCTAGGCTCACCTTGTCCACTCCGAACACATTAGCGCCATGTATGGCTAACCATTGTGCATCTCCGTCATGGAGAATGGTAGCTGGTCGAGAGAACTCTAGTAGCGCCTTAGAATAATCAGCGTTCTGAGGAGACAGGAACGACTCAACAGGGTACTTACGGCCTCTGAAGTCACACTGCCACACGAACCAGAAATTGTCCATGTTAGCGTATTCTTCTGCGAGCTGTAATGTACGCTCCACTTGAATACGTTTAGACAGGTTCTTGGCATTCTCAGTATGGATAGTGTTACGTAAGGTTTTGAACTCCTTAAACTTTTTTGATTGTTCTTCGTTGAGATGACGAGGCTCAACACTAAAAGGATAGTTAGGTAATGCTAGGTTATCCCTTGATGGCAACCCCTCCCACCTCTCTCCGCTTTCCCAACAAGTGCGTAGTGTTTCCAAAACAAACTTGTTCACTCTCCAAGGTGTACGTTGTAATGCGTTTACACATTCGTACTCAAGGGAGTTATCACGGTTGTTGTGATCCTCGACAAATTGTTTTAAGTCGTCTCTCATAGTCCATGTATCCTCATAAAAGGTTTCTTGTTGATATGTTCAGAGTAGTAACCACCACCATAAAAAGAATCCCAATCTTTAGGTTCAATAATGCAAGGAGAATAACGTGGTAGGTTATTCATATTAGCGTTGTTAAATGCCTCAATCCAATCAAGAGTCTCATCAGTAGGGTCAAGGTACGCCACTACTTTTTTCCTAGAATATTTTTTCCTAACTTTAACAATACCAGTATGCTCAATAATAAGGTTAATCATAAACAAACCAACTTTCATACGATCAGTCTTAGACCATTCGCCTATCTCAATGCCATCAGACTTCATCTTATGGTTAAGGCCATGACGCTTGTGGTCAAAGCCTTTGTCAGACTTCTTGTTAGCCAGTTTAATCACATTACGAGCTACCTCTGGATCTTCTTCTATCCACTTGTCCAGCTTGTCCTGAGTCTCTATCTGCTTACCAACATAGAGTGCTACAGCGACCAACCTGCTTACAGATGCAACATGATCCACCACAGACAGTAACGACAAGAAGCAAGCCGATGCAGGGTTGACGCTGCTAATTAACTTGTGAACCCTATCGTTATTACCTCTTGGTTTTTTTAATGCTTCCGTCAAAGCATCAGTCAAGGGTTCACACACTCCCGATATTATTCTCCTACCGTGTTTAGTTTTAGACTCCAAGTTTTTAGCCTGAAGATCATCTTTTTGTTTTATATACCTGTCTATTCCCGATTGAACCATGCGATATTCCAGCTCAATCTGTTCCTCTATTGTAGCCATGTCTAACCCTCATTTTGGGACATAAAATATTTCTCATACAGAGCATCCTCATCTAAATAATCAGGTATGCTCGATGGCCTGTTTATTTGTATCTTAGCAAGAACATCAGCATACCTTCTGTTGTAATCGGCAATAGCCGCATCAGGTATAACTATCTTACTGCTCATCGTACCACTGCTCCTCTCTGGCATCGTCAGGGTCTCTCA